>Ga0233451_10000482_pt1 | contig 40280 bp, 29 predicted proteins | sample 011ome_29_FD_183052 | JGI IMG/M metagenome (GOLD analysis project Ga0233451, IMG submission 183052) | Coastal salt marsh microbial communities from the Groves Creek Marsh, Skidaway Island, Georgia - 011504CT (spades assembly) | ecosystem: Environmental > Aquatic > Marine > Intertidal zone >... | reverse complement strand
TGAAGATTATGCACAGACTTGGGAAGTCATCGACTCAGCTTCTAAAAAAATTGTGGTTGCAGGTTCTGGAATGCTAACAGGAGGTAGAATGCTTACCTATTTGCAGGCTTTTGGTTCAAAAAAGTCAACAACCATTATGCTTACTGGATATCAAGCTGAGGGAACTAGGGGAAGGGATTTGCTTGAAGGTATTAACAGTATTAAAATAAGAGGGAAGTATTATGAGGTTCGAGCTCAAATTAAAAATCTGAGTCAATTCTCAGGACACGGAGATCAATCAGAGTTATTCGATTGGCTCTCTGAACTCGAAAGCCCACCTCAGAAGTGTTTTTTAATTCACGGTGAACCTAGTTCCAGTAAAGCATTTAAAGAGCTCTTAGAATCAAAAAAACAGTGGAGTTCTATTGCTATTCCAAGCTTAAATGAAGAAATTCAATTGAATTAGCGTAGTAATGACGTAGGAATTCATTTTAATGAAGCCCTTAAAAGGATTACTTTAGTTAAAAACTTACAAATGAAATTAAAGATATCTGTAGGGGTGCTTTTATTTAGCTTTAGTACCCTGCTCTTAGCACAACAAAAGAAGACCTATACCTATGCTACAAAGGATGGTCAAGAATTACAATTAGACGTCTACTCACCTGAATTTAGCTCTAAATCAGAAAAGTTGCCAACCCTTGTATGGATGCACGGAGGGGGATTCTCTGGAGGAGTGAGGGATAATCAAAATGAAACAAAATTATGTGAAACTGCTGCTGAGCAAGGATTTGTGGCTGTCTCCATTTCCTATCGCTTACTTCGAAAAGGAACAGCAACCTATTTTGGATGTGATTGTCCAGCTGCTGAAAAGAAAGAAACCTTCAAACAAGCTGCTATTGATTATATGGATGCGGTATCGTTTTTAATAGATCACAGTGATGATTTACATATTGATACAGATAAAATAATCGCTGGAGGATCTTCAGCAGGAGCAGAGGCCATTCTCTCTGCTGTTTATATGCCTAAGTATTATTTAGATGGGGCCTATGATCAGATTTCATTTGCTGGAGTGTTTTCTTTGGCTGGAGCTCTTGTCAACCTAGATGAAATCACTTCTAAGACAGCTGTTCCTTCAGTACTCTTTCACGGAATTGCAGATAATTTAGTTCCTTATTCTAAAGCAGCACATCATTATTGCAATCCTAAAGATGCAGGTTATTTAGTGCTCAATGGATCCGATAAGATTGTGGATCGATTGAGCCTCTTAGGAACATCCTATCTCTTTTATACCTATGAGAAAGGCCGTCATGAAATCTCAGGGATACCATTTGGAGATTTAACCGATGTTTTTGATTTCTTTAAATCAACAATCGTAAAGGATACACATATTACAAAAACCATATCTAGATAATGAACTTCATTAAACAACTAATTCTCATCACAATGCTCTGTGTTTTTAGTATTCAAATGAATGCTCAACACAAGATCATGACCTATAATATTCGCTTGGATTATACCGCTAAGAACTCAGATCCATGGTCTGTTCGAAAATCTAAAATCTTTGAGCAAATTAAATCGTCTGGAGTATCAGTATTTGGAATCCAAGAGGGAATGCCCAATCAAATTGAGGATTTAAAAAAAGCTTTTTCAAATTTTGAGATGGAAGGAGTTGGTCGAGATGACGGAGCTCACAAAGGCGAGTATTCAGCTGTTTTTTACAAGAGAGATCTCTTTGAAAAATTGGAAGGTGGGACCTTTTGGCTCTCTGAAACTCCAAACATCCCCTCAAAAGGATGGGATGCGGCTCTAAATAGAGTCTGTTCTTATGTGCGATTAAAAGATCAATCAGGAAAAATCTTTTGGGTTTTTAATACGCATTTTGATCATCTAGGAGAGCAGGCACGTATCAATTCTATTGATTTAATTCTCTCAAAAGTAAATGAATTAAATATCCATGAGGAACCCTATATCGTACAGGGAGACCTTAACTTAAACGATGATCATACAGCAATTAAAAATTTACAATCAAAGCTTAGCGACGCTCTTTTAGTGGCTCAAAAACTCAAGTCAAATTTCAATAAGACCTTTAATGGATTTGATATCACTAAAGATGCTGATCGAAGAATTGATTATATTTTTGTCAGTGAAGGGATTAGGGTCAAAAGCTTTTTAACCCTAATTGAAACCTATGGAATTAGTTATCCATCGGATCATTATCCACTGATAGCTCAGTTGAAGTTTTAATCAATAGATCATTGTATTGTCATCCCAGTGAATGGTATTTCCTGAATCCATTGCTTGAATTCCCATTTCAACTGCATAGGCTGTTTGAGCTCCAGAGTGAATATTGGAGAGCGGTAATTTATGGTCCCAAATATTATTTCTAAAATCTCTTAGGGAATGGATGGTGGGATCCGTATTGTCAAGATTCAGTGGAATTCCCTTATTCTTGGTCCAACCAATGGTCGCTCCTGAGTATCCGTCCACGGTACCAGTGATTTTTTCTTCTTCTTTTCCTTCTGGATAAAAGAAGGCTTCGGTCATATAGGCAATTAAGCTTCCTTGATCGCCTTTGATGATGATTCTGTATCCTTCGTATGCATTTGCAGTTAAACAAGTAAAGGAGGCTTTAAAACCACTTTTATAGCCGTAAGTTAAGTGAATATTGTCATAGGTTTCTCTACCGTCCTTCCAGTAGTCAATACCGCCCATTCCTACCACTTTTTCTGGATGGTCTTCGAGTGCCCAGTTGGTGAAATCAATATGATGAGAGCTAAGTTCAGCAAGAAGACCGTAAGAGTAATCACGATACATTCTCCAGTTGATTTGACGTTCAAATTCTGGAGAGGGGATCGGTCTTCTCCAATTGCCATTTCTATTCCACTGGGATTCAAGAGAAACTAGTTTTCCGATTTTGCCTTCATCGATCATTTGTTTAAGTGCGACGTACATTCTCGATTGGTGGTATTGATGTCCCACTTGAAAAGTTGTATTGGAATTTCTAACAGCTTTAACGAGATTTTGAGTTCCCTCAATTCCCTTGGCCATTGTCTTTTCGCAATAGACGTGCTTACCAGCATCTAGAGCAGCGATGGCAATCTCAGAGTGCAAATGAAGTGGAGCGGTAATGATCACCGCATCTACATCCTTGTTTTCGAGTAATTTTCTATAATCGCTATAGGCTTTTGGCTTTTTGCCTTCGACAGCCTCAACGCCTTCTTTTAATCTAAAATCTAAGACATCACAGCAAGCAATGACCTGCATCTGATCGATGTTGTTGATGAGTTTAGTGAGCTCTTGGCCTCTTATTCCCGTTCCAATGACTCCAACACTTACAGTAGCGTTGAGGTTGATGGATTTAGCAAAGCTCAGATGAGGTAGTACAAGAGCTCCTGTGGCAGCGACTCCTGTCTTTTTTAAAAAATCTTTTCGATTGATATGTTTCATTATTCTCTATTATAGTTTTGGTTTCCAGCCATTCTCGTAATCTCTACTCCATAGCTTCATAGCTTTTTTATGGTCAATGCTACCATCTGCATTGATGTTGAAATCTTCTCCAACACGATATGCTAAATTGATGTAATGAACCATGGCCATAGAAACAGCTGCGTCATCGATAGGTGCATTTAAGCTTGCTTTACCTCTAATGGTATTAAAGAAATTATCTACATGGGCTGTAGACATTTCACCCTCACCACCCAATTGTACTCCAGTTTCTTTTGCCTCTGAATCAGCGCCGCTCACTTGTTTTCCATTGCGATCGAATAAGGCCCATCTGGATCGATTGACAAAGGCAGAACCTTCACTACCGTAAATCACAGTTCCTCTTCCTCCACCATAGGTGTCATAATTGTTTCGACTCTTGCCATCCCAAACGATGGTCTTGTTATTTTCAAACTTAAATTTGGCCTCCATGGTGTCGTACATTTCCCATCCATCGTCAATAAAATGGTGTTTTCCACCATCTATAGAAACAGATTTAGGGAATTCAACTCCTAGTGCCCAACGAGCGATATCCAATTCGTGAGTTGCGTTATTTCCAGCTTCTGCAGTTCCGTAATCCCAACCGTACCAATGCCAATTGTAATCCCAGGTTTCTGAGGTATAGGCTCTTCTAGGTGCAGGACCTTGAAAGAGTTCCCAGTTTAAACCCTCAGGAATAGGAGCAGCTTGTTGATTAGGAACGCGACCTCTCTGATTTCTGTAAAATGCAACTGCTTTATAAGGCGTACCAATTGCACCATCTGCAATGTCTTGCACAAGTTTAATGGTGTAGTCCGATGAGCGTTGTTGGTTCCCCATTTGAACGAATTTTCCATGCTTTTTTTGAGCAGCAACAATGAGCTCATTCTCTTCCATAGTATGAGAACAAGGTTTTTCAACGTAAACGTGTTTACCTGCCTCTAAAGCCATCAGCGTTCCTGGAGTATGCCAGTGATCAGGAGTAGCGTTAAAAATTGCATCAACCTCTTTGTCATCTAAAACGGTTCGTATATCATCGGTAGCTGTTGGCATATAATCCAACTTTTCTTTTAATTCTGCTTGGCGCTTATCGATTTGTGATTGCATAACATCACAGAGATAAGACAGATGTACATTGTTGTCCTTGTTTAGTAATGATGGAATATAGGCAGGATAACGTCTTCCGAGTCCAATAAATCCAATGTGAATTCGATCATTTGCTCCAAGGATGCGATTGTAACTGCTTTTACTCATACTCATCAGTGATGGAGCGATGCTTAAGGCAGTTGCTCCAAGAGCGGTCTGTTTGATAAAGGTTCTTCTGCTCATCTTAAAATTCTCTTATTTTGATTGATCTAAAAGATACTTGATTTCCGTGATCTTGAAGGAGTATCTTACCTTCATTAGCCTGTCCAAAACCAGGATATACTTTGTATTTGCTGTAGTTAACTAGGCTTACAAAAATTTGAGTAAAACGGTTGTATTCCACAATCTTTACTCCGTTTAACCAGTGTTCAACAGCTCCATCAACTACTTTAATTCTGGCTCTATTCCACTCATTGACTCCTTTGAATCTCAAGTAGGAACTATCTTCTGAAAGGTTGTGGGCTGGAATTAAATCATAGAGTGATCCTAGGGTGCGATTACCTTTAATTCCCATTTTAGCGTCAGGATGCTTTTCATTGTCGAGAAGTTGATATTCGAGTCCAATAGCAGATCCCTTGCCTTTATTTAGACTTGGGTCCACAAAATATTTGATTCCTGAATTAGCACCCTCGGTAATTTTAAATTCTAAGGAGAGTTCAAAGTTTCTGAAGTTGTCAACGGTAACGATGTCTCCTCCGTGCTCGGCTTCACCACCTCCTGATTCGAGAACCGTAAGAACACCATCTTTGATTTCCCAACCCATTTTAGGAAAATGATCGGCTTTAGCACTGATCCATCCATCGGTTGACTTACCATCCCAAAGCAATCTCCAACCTTTTCTTTTTTCGAGATCGGTCAATTGATTTTTTAGGTAATTCACCTGAGGAACCTGTGGGTCATCACTCATTTGATAGGTAGAGACATCCTTAGTTGCAATTTTAATATCCCTCCAAGATACAGTTAATCCATCGAGTGATTCATCGTGTATGGAGTGCACTTGTAAGGCGATAAAACCTTCATCAGTCATATCGTCTACAATATGAGCTGTTTGTATTCCGTTTACCCATACTTTAATGTTGTTTCCAATGGCTTCTATTCGATAGTGATTCCACTCTCCATGTCTGAATGCTTCTGCTCCTTTTGGATTAAGTGAAAGAGGGTAGAGCCATCCTCTTCGAGCCTCATCATAGAGTCCTCCAGACCACTTCCGCTGGCTGGGATCAATTTCAACTTGATATCCGTGAACTCTGTAATTATTGTAGTCTTTAGTGCTTAATGATCTTATTTGTATTCCTGAATTTAATCCCTGATCTACTTTTAGATCCAGTTCGAGTATAAAATCACCATAGGTTTTTTTAGTCGCTAAAAAGGTGTTGGGAGTTCCCATTTTTGAAATACCTGTAATGGTATTGTCATTAATTTGGTAGGTGGCATTTCCACCTAGTTTTTCCCAACCGTTAAAATTTTTGCCGTTAAATAATGGAGTCCATTCTTGTGATAATCCTAAAAGGGGGATGCTCCATAAAAGCAGGAAGCTAAGGGTTTTGAGTTTCATTAGTTGTTCAATAGTAAAGTTAATAGGCAGTTGTTTTGTTGAATTACTAAATATAAGATTTTAAGTACAGCAATAAAATAATTATTTGTGTTGAAGTATTAAAGTAGTACTAGATATAGCAGTTTTATGAATCTAATCTCTAAAGTCAAAAGTTGCTTTGAATCCATTTAAAAGTTTGATTTTATGTAATTTTAAAGAAATGATATAGTACTACATAACTACTTCATTTAAGCTATTTTTATAAATATGGTTTTTTAATTTATAATTTGCAGCTACTATTAATAAAGGATTTTTTATATAAGTCCTTGAACTAAACAACTACGTCACCCCTTAAAATTAATTTAATGAAGAAATTATTGTCTTTTGGATTGTTTATGAGTTTATTCTTTGTCTATTCATGTAACGATAAAGATCAAGAAGCCTCTCAAGCACCAAATATTATTTATATCATGGCAGATGATCACGCTCAGCAAGCCATTAGCGCCTATGGTCACCCTGTAAGCCAATTAGCTCCAACTCCTAATATTGATCGTATCGCTAGAGAAGGAGCACTGTTTAAACGCAACTATTGCACAAATTCTCTTTGTGGACCAAGTAGAGCTGTTGTATTGACAGGATTACATTCTCATATCAATGGTTTTAGGATGAATGGGGAACAGTTTGATAATAATCAGCGTACCTTTCCAAAAATGCTTCAGAAGAATAACTATACGACCGCTCTTTTTGGAAAGTGGCATATTGGAGGAGCTCCACAGGGATTTGATTCTTGGGATATTTTAAACGACCAGGGGAATTATTACAACCCTGAGTTTATTCACGAATCTAATTCTAAGGATAAGAAATACGATACGATTATCGAAACAGGATACGCCACTGATATAATCACAGAAAAGGCACTTAACTTCTTAAAGGAGAATAAAGATTCTGGTAAACCAATTATGATGATGGTTCATCACAAGGCACCACACCGAAACTGGATGCCACCACTTCGTTACCTTCATTTATTTGATTCAATTCAATTTCCGATACCAGATAGCTATTATCGTCATTTTGAAAAGCAAGAGGCTTCAGAAGATCAATTACAAACCATCTACAACGATATGTACGAGGGACATGATCTTCGTATGAGCAAGGAATACGGATCTACTGAACTAGCACACAATCCTTGGACTAGAGATTTTACTAGAATGAATGAGGAGCAAAGAGCTATTTGGGATGCTGCTTACTTACCTAAGAACAACGCTTTTCACAAGGCGAATCTCAGTGGTAAAGCACTTGCTGAGTGGAAGTTTCAACGCTATATGCAAGATTATTTAGCAACCATTAGGGCTGTTGATGATGGAGTAGGAGCCCTTTTAGACTATTTAGACGAATCTGGATTAGCTGAGAATACGATTGTTATTTACACAACTGATCAGGGTTTTTATTTAGGAGAAAATGGATGGTTTGACAAGCGCTTTATGTATGAGCCTTCTCTTGAAATGCCCATGGTGATGAGATACCCAAAAGGAATAAAAGCAGGTACCGTGATTGAAGATATGACTCAAAACTTGGATTTTGCTCCTACCTTTTTAGATTATGCAGGGGTTCCAATTCCTGAAGATTTTCAAGGAAAATCACTCAAATCATTAGTTGAAAATAATTCTGAAGGAGTATTTAGAGATGCAATCTATTATCACTACTACGATTTTCCAGCCTTTCATATGGTTAAACGTCATTACGGCGTGAGAACGGATCGCTATAAATTGATGCATTTTTACGACGACAATGATCAATGGGAGCTATACGATTTAGAAAAGGACCCTACAGAGGCAAACAATCTTTACGGAGACAAGCAGTATGCTGAGGTTCAATCACAACTACATGCTCGATTAAAAGAATTGCAGGCTCAGTACGGTGTAACTGATAATGAATTTAAGAAGACTCCAAAAGAAAAAGTAGATCGCGCCTATAAAAACTTTGAAAAATTAAGAGGAAGATCCGATAAATTAATTGAACGCTAAGATGAAGAACAAACTATTTATTTTGTTTGTCATAGGTATGATGAGCATATCCTGTTCTACAAAAGAATCCGATGATACGATTACTTATACAGATTATCAGGGAACAACCTATTGCAATCCTATTGACATTGATTATAGCTATATGGTTTACAATTCAAGCAGAAATATTTCGTATCGTTCAGGAGCCGATCCCGCCGTCATTGAATTCAAAGGAGAGTACTATATGTTCGTTACGCGATCTTTTGGTTATTGGCATTCAAAAGATTTAGTGCATTGGAAATTTATTAAGCCACAACAGTGGTATTTCGAAGGAAGTAATGCTCCTACTGCCTTTAATTACAAGGATTCTCTAGTGTATTTTGCTGGAGACCCTGCTGGTTATGGAAGCATACTCTATACTGATGATCCTAAAAGTGGATTGTGGAAACCTACAGCATCTATTTCAAATAACATTCAAGATTCTGAATTATTCATCGATGATGATGGGAAATCCTATTTGTACTGGGGGTCTTCTAACGTTCACCCTATTCGAGTTAAGATGCTCAACAGAAAAGATCGTTTTTTAGAAACAGGGCTTAGAAAAGATTTGATTAATCTAGTTGAAGAGCAGCACGGCTGGGAGCGATTTGGAGAGAATAATTTTCATCCAACTTTAAAAGAAGGCTATATGGAAGGAGCTTCCATGACCAAACACAATGGAAAGTATTATTTGCAATATGCAGCTCCAGGCACACAATTTAATGTATATGCAGATGGGGTTTATATTGGAGAAACACCTCTTGGGCCATTTAGCTATATGAAAAGCAATCCGATGAGTTTTAAGCCTGGAGGATTTACAAATGGTGCGGGTCATGGAATTACTGTAAAACAAACCAATGATCAATATTGGCATTTTGCCACAATGGCTCTAGCGTCAAATTCACAATGGGAACGTCGTTTGTGTATGTTTCCAACCTATTTTGATGATGAGGGATTGATGTTTTCCAATACTGATTATGGTGATTATCCCCGTTATAGTCCAAACCACCCTTCAAAAGCTGGTCAACACAATGGATGGATGTTACTTTCTTATAAAGGAGCAGTTACGGTATCTTCTTCTTTGAATCAAATTATAAAGTTCACTTCCAATGACGATGAAGTAAAAGTAACAGAAATACCCCTTGAAAAGAATTCCCAAGGGGATATTATTTCAAACGTTTTAACCGATGAAAATCCAAAATCATTTTGGATTGCAGAGGCTAATGACGATCAACAATGGATTCAAATTGAAATGCAGCAAGAGGGAAAAATACATGCCATACAGCTTAACTTTCACGACTATGAGTCTGGAATATACACTCGTGTAGAAGGTTTAAGACATCGTTATACGATTGAAGTATCTGAAGATGGAGTCCAATGGCAAACAATTGTTGATCGAAGCAATAGCACTAAAGATACTCCAAATGCCTATATTGAATTAGAGACTCCTATCAACGCTAAATACCTGCGTTATAACAATATTGAAGTTCCTGGAGCTAATTTTGCGATGTCTGAAATAAGAGTGTTTGGTTTAGGTTATGGAGAGAAACCAAATTCAGTTTCAAACCTCGAGATCAATCGGCAAACGGATCGCAGGGATGTTGCTTTTTCATGGGATGCTGTAGAAGGGGCACAAGGGTATAATATTCGTTGGGGAATAGCTCCTGATAAATTGTACCAATCCTGGCTGCTTTATGATACCAATAGTAATTTTATGAGATGTTTGGACAGAGACACCTCTTACTATTTTTCAATTGAAGCATTTAATGCAAATGGAATTTCAGAAAGAAGTGAAATTCAAATGATAAAATAGGTTCTAATTAAATGAAATAAGTCCCCAATAGCCCTATAGAAATGTCTAATATCTAATATCTTTGTGTCATATTTTATTGAAGATGGTAAGTGTAAGGAACATAAAAAATATAAAAACAACAATCATTGGTGTATTGTTGTTTTTTGCAGTTACCATCAAGGCCTATTCACAATTCCAACTCCCAGTTGAAAATTATGAATTAAATGCCATTGGAGCTTCCAATCAAAACTGGGGAGTCACTCGTGCTGATGATGGTTCAGTGTATGTGGCAAATACCATGGGACTTTTGAGATTTGATGGTTTAGTTTGGAACTTATACCAGCTTCCAAATAAAACGGTAATTCGTTCAGTTCTAGCTCTTGGAGATAAGATATTTACAGGGTCTTATGAAGAATTTGGGTATTGGCAATGGGATATCTACGGAGATTTAAAATACACTTCTTTAAAGAATTCTTTAGAACTCGATCAAATCAAAGATCAAGAAATCTGGAAGATAAAATCAATTGGTGATGAGGTCTTCTTTCAGTCTTTTGGTCGTCTCTTTAGGCTTAAAGATCAACAATTAAGTGTTATTGAATTGCCCTCATTACTTATAGCCATTAATGTAGTAGAGGATCAATTGTATTTGTCTACAAAATCTAATGGAGTTTTTATGCTCCGTAATGATATTGTCGTTCCTGTTGTAGACCATAAAATTCTTCACGAATCAAATATTATATCCGTTTCTAAAAAAGGAGCAAATCTTTTTATTACAACTTCCTTAAATGGTTGTTTTGTGTATAATAAAGAGGAGGGGCTTCAAGAGTTTAAATCTGAAATCAACGATCGTATCAAGGAAGATTTACTCAATAGTTTTAGTGTTCTGGACGACGGTAGAATGGTATTTGGAACTATTAAAAACGGTTTGTATGTAGCTTCTAATCAAGGATCTGTTCTCTATCATTTTAACAGAGAAAACAGTCTGGATAACAATACGGTTCTCAATCACTCAACCTTTGATAATAAAACACTTTGGATAGCATTAGACAATGGGCTTTCCAAGGTTTTTCTCGATCAACCAAGCTATTTCACAGATAAGACAGGTCAATTGGGCGTCGTTTACGCTGTTACCGAGTACCAAGGTAAATTATTTCTAGGTTCCAATACTGGACTCTATTTCGTTCAAAATGACACGCTTCATTTTGTAGAAGGATCACAGGGACAAGTTTGGTTTTTAAAAGTGATAGATGGAGAGCTGATATGTGGTCATAATTCTGGAACCTTTTTGGTGTCTGAAAAAAGTTTTGAACGAATTTCTGATTTTGCAGGAGGTTGGACTCTTAAGGCGTTTCCAAATAGACCCAATGAATATGTGATTGGATCTTATATAGGTTTAGCTCATCTCAAAAAAGTAAAAGGGAGATGGATTTCTACTCGTTTAAGTAAAACTACAATGCCTTTTCGATATGTAGAATTCGAGACTCCTTATGTTATTTGGGCAGCTCATGCTTATAAAGGACTCTATCGATTTAAATTAAATGAGGATGGATCATTTGATCAGATGATCAATTTCAAAAATAAAGGCTTAAGCTCTGAATACAACGTAAAGATTGTCAATGTTAATGGAGGGATTCGTTTTAAGACGAATTCGGGTTGGATGAAATACGATGCAGTTTTAGATGAGTTGGTAGAAGATGATCTCTTAAACAATTCCATAGGTCCTAATAGTTCCATACTCTTTAGTGAGACCAGTGGAACTCAAGTGGGAATTAAAAACAATAATGGTATTTTTATTAAGGAACACATCTTAGATACGGCTTCTGTCTCCGTTGTAAATCCAATCATTCACAAAAAAATTCTCATTGGTAAAGAGTTGTTGACCAAGGTTAATTCCAAGACGATTATCAATATTGTCGATGGGTTTTCTTATGTAAACACCTTTGAAAAAGACTTAAAGCTACAAGCTGCGCGTGTAGCTAAAATTATTGTGGACCAAGAAACAGTCCCACTCGATTTTGAAGTAGAATTGCCCCATAGAAACAATTCCATTGAAATTTATTTCACAGCACCTAAGAACGAAGCCTATCAATACCAGTATAGGCTCCATCATGAGGACTCGTGGAAAAGTTTAGCGACTAATAAACTGTTTTTAGAAAACCTCAAAGAACGCAATTACAATCTCGAATACAGAGTTGTGAACTCTAATTTAAATTATTCAGAAACTTCACAATTTAATTTTGAGGTATTACCTCCTTGGTATGCGACCACCTTGGGTTATTTTATATTCACATTGATTGGTTTATTGATTGTTGGACTAATCTACCTTTATCAAAGAAGAAAACTCAAGCGAAAAGAGGCTCAAATCAAAGCTGATTTTGATCGTAAACAAAAATTACTCCTTGAAGAGAAAGAAATTGAAGCACAGCAAAAGCTTTTGGAACTCAAGGCAAATGCTCTTAAAAGTGAGCTTAAATTGAAGAGTAAACGACTCGCTGATTCAGCGATGGAACTGGGAAAGAAAAATGAGGCTTTTCAGAATCTCAGAAATGAGTTGCTTCACAACAGAGAGTACATCAACAATGAGTATTGGTTAAAGAAAGTGATTCGACAAATCAATAAAGAGATTGAAGATAAGGATCAGTGGGCGCTATTTGAGAGAAACTTCAACCAAGTTCACGAAGAGTTCTTTAAGAAATTAGCACAGATAAACAATAAGCTTACCCCTAAAGATTTAAAGCTTTGTGCCTATATTAAAATGAATCTTTCCAACAAAGAAATAGCTCCTCTTATGAACATCACCGTTCGAGGAGTTGAAACACATCGCTTTCGATTGAAAAAGAAGCTCGATCTAAAAGAGGAGAATATCTTCGAATTTATTAAGACGCTTTAAAGTACTACTTTATTCCTACTTCATTAGTACGTCATTTGTGTTTTTCTGTAATTCTGCATTCATCTAAACTTATTTTTAAGTAATTAAAAATCAAATAGATATAACTAATTGATTTATGACGTAGCGATGTTCCATGCATTACGTTTGTTTCCTAGGTCAGTTATATACATTTGGACTTATAACTAAACAATTAATTCAAATGAAAACAAACTATTTATTTATTACAATGTTTCTTTTGGGTATTGCTACTGTTTTCGCACAGAGCATTTCTGGTCATATCATCAGTTCAGATGATGGCTTGAGTTTGCCAGGTGTGAGTATTGTAGTAGAGGGTACTGAAAGAGGGGCATTTTCAGATTTTGATGGAAACTTTACAATTGAAGCAAGTGTAGGTGATACGCTTATCTTTTCTTCTATCGGATTTGAGTCACAATCTATTGTTGTTGAATCAGACACTTTAGAGGTAACAATGAAAACCAATACGACTAATCTATCAGAAGTAGTTGTTGTTGGATACGGTACAATGAAGGTTAAGGATTTAACATCATCTATTAGTACCGTTGGATCAGAAGAGATCCAAAAAACACCATCTTCTCAAGTAATGCAAGCTTTGCAGGGAAAAGTAGCTGGACTTCAAGTTGTATCTAGCGGTGCTCCTGGTGAAGCTCCAACAATTCGAGTGAGAGGTGTGGGTTCTTATCCTGTTGGAGGAAATTCAACACCATTATATGTGGTGGATGGAATGTTCTTTAACAATATCGATTTCTTAAACCCATCTGATATCGATTCTGTATCTGTTTTAAAAGATGCGTCATCAGCTGCCATTTATGGAGTTCGAGCTGCGAATGGTGTAATTTTAATTGAAACAAAATCAGGTAAGGCAAATCAAGAAACTCAAGTGGTTTACGATGGTTACTATGGTACTCAGCTAGCACAGAACGTTTTGAAGATGGCAAATGCTGAGCAGTTTACAACAATGGTATTGGAATCGGGATCTACTCCTGATATTGAATACCTCTTAAATGCAATGCAGCTTTTTGGTCGTAGTCGTGTGAATCCAAATATTCCAGATGTGAACACCAACTGGTATAAGGAAATTATGAGACCAGCTGCAATTCAAAATCATTCGATTAATATTTCAGGAGGATCTAATAAGGCAACCTATTCGATGGGAGGAAATTATTTAGCTCAAGAGGGTATTCTCGATATGAAAAATGAATACACTAAAATTAACTTTAGAGCTAGAGTTGATTTTCAGGCGAATGATTGGTTAAAAGTGGGTGCTAATTTTATCACAACCAATACCGAGAAATTTGCTCCAGAATACGGTGCTTGGAAATCGGCTTATACGGCAGTTCCTATTCTTCCTATTTACAACGAGGACAATACAGAAGGAGCATGGCCTGACAATTTTGCCTCAGCGCGTACCTTAGGTTATAGAGGAGGTCAAAACCCATTCCCTGCTATGCGTTATAGCGATAACAGAATTCAAGGGAAACAAACCGTGTCTAATCTATATGCACAAGTAGAGCTAATTCCAAATAAGTTAGACTTTAAAACGACTTATTACCATTCCTATGGAGATAACTACGGAAGATATACTCGATTACCTTTCTATTTAAGTAATGGTTTTCAAAGAGTAGATGCTAGTATTTCTAAAAGCTTTAGCACTTTTTCAAATCAAATCATCGATAACGTCTTGACTTATCAAGATCAAGTTAAAGATCACCGTTACACCTTAATGGTTGGTTCTGCTTATAGAAACGAGCGTGGACAATCTCTTGGTGCTCAAGGATTGAATTTTCCATATGACGATGAAAAATCATGGTATATCGATCAAGCAGCGACAGTTCCTTCAGAGGCTGTAGGAGATGGAGGATATGTACAATATGGACTTTCTTATTTTTCAAGAGTACAGTACTCTTATAAAGACAAGTATATGTTCTATGGAACAATGAGAGCTGATGGATCTTCAAAATACCAAGAAAAATGGGGTTATTTCCCAACTTTATCACTTGGTTGGATCGTATCAGAAGAGGATTTCTTTAAAAATGATATCGTAAACTACTTAAAGTTACGCGCTAGCTGGGGTCAATTAGGTAATGATAAAGTAGCTGCTTCAGATGGAGCTGCAACGACTTCTGTTATCAATACAGCGATTGACGATACCTTAACAGCTGGTACAGTTACAACTAACAATTTTTCATCATTAGGATGGGAAGTAGTTGAAGAAACCAATATTGGTTTAACTTCAAAATTGTTTGACAACAAATTGAGTATCGATGCAGATTATTTTATCAGAGATACCAATAATGCAGTGATCCCCGTATTGCTTCCAGTAGTTGGAGGATCCATTCTTAGAAACGTAGGAACAATTAGAAACTCTGGTGTTGAATTGTCAACTACTTGGTCTAATCAAGTATCAGATCGTTTCTCTTATGAGATTTCTGCTAATATTGGAACTCTTAAAAATGAAGTGTTAGATCTTTACGGTCAAGATTACCTAAACGGTGGTCAAGCTGAGTTTAGACAACGTACTACTGTTGGTGGTTCTATCCTTGCGTTCTACGGATGGGAGAGAGCTGGAGTTTACCAAACAGAAGCTGAAATTGCTGCAGACCCAATTGCTGTTGCAAATAACTTAGTTCCTGGAGATTTAAAATTTGTCGATCAAAACAACGATGGTGTAATCGACGGTGAGGATCGAGTTGATTTAGGATCTTATTTACCAGACTTTACTTATGGAGGTAATATGAATTTCCAATACGATCAATTATCGCTTTCAATTAGTTGGATGGGACAATCTGGAAATAAAATTCTCAACAGAAAAAGAGGAGAGTATATTTGGACGAACGATACCAATATCGATGCTGATTTAGCAGTCAACAGATGGCACGGAGCAGGAACCTCAAATACGTATCCTTCTTCATCAGGACTTAGAAGAGGATGGAATCAAAAGATGAGTAATTTCTTCGTAGAAGACGGTTCATTCTTCAGAGTTCAAAACGTGCAGTTAGGCTATACTTTAAAGCCAAACAATTTCCCACAAACGAGATTGACATTGACTGCAGATCGTCCTTTAACCATGTTTAATTACAATGGATTTAACCCAGAGGTTGCTAGTGGTATTGACAATCAAACCTATCCAATACCTGCAGTATTTACATTGGGAGTAAACCTCAAATTTTAATCTTAAAACGAAAACAAAATGAAAAATAAATTATTCAAAAGTTTCGCTTTAGCATTGGGGGCATTAACCTTGACAATCTCATGTACTGATGTTGTAAATGAGCTCCCTGAAAACAAAGCATTTACAGAAACTACTGATTACAGTATTTCTGACAATATGATCTTACCACTAATTGGTGCTTATGCTAATTTCTCAAATATGGGATGGGAACTTAACCCATTATTAGCAGTGCGTGGTGACGATGTTAACAAAGGTGGTCTCGGAGATCAAAAAGATCTTAAAGACATCGATGATTTTAGCAATTACAACAAAGATTTCTGGATGTTAAATTCAGCTTGGCAAGGATTGTACAGTGATATCTACAAAATGCAAGTGGCTATCGACGAGGTGTACAATTATATGGAAGCTGGTGCTTCTGCCTCAAAAGCGGAACAATACGTTGCTGAAATTAAAACCTTAAAAGCCTTTTTCTTATTGCAATTAGGAAGAGCTTGGGGTGATATTTTAATTCCAACTACTTCATCGCCATCTGATTTATTGGTGGCAGAGTTAACTCCAAGAGATGAGGTTTTTGCTTACCTTCAATCACTTTTAGATGAGGCTATTCCAAATCTACCAGAGGGAAGACCGAATCAGCGTACCGATATTAAAGGTGGGGTTACTAAAGCAACTGCTTTAGCTTTAAAAGCAAAAGTGAGTTTAGAACTCAATGATTATCAGGCGGTAGCTGATGCAACTTCACAGATCATCGCTAATGGAGGATTTTCGTTAGTAGAGGATTTCTCTGAGGCATTTAAACTTGATGGGAAGCTTTCAGATGAAATGCTTTTGGAAATGCAACACTCTGATTACAATCAAGGTTCTGGTGACCGTTCGTATCACTTATTTGCCTTCTATGGTCCACAAAAATGGACTCCTGCCGTATCCGGTGCAGGCGGAGGATGGGGATTCTGGGAGCCTTCTAAAGAATACATCAAATTCATGTTGGATAGAGGAGAAGAAGAGCGTTTAGTCGCTTCTGTACTCTTTACTCCAAGAGGAATGAGTGAGTTAGAAGCTGATGGTTATTCACTGCCTTCTTATGTCTCAAATACGACTCCTTATGGAGACACCTTCCAGGATTATCCAAGAGCAATGTATGCTTCAGGAAAACACTATATGCCATCTTCTTATTTAATTCCAGGAAGAACTTCTTATGGTTCTAACAAAAACTTCCCAGTGCTTCGATACGCTGAAGTATTGTTGATGCATGCGGAAGCATTGACCAATGGGGCAAACGGAAGTGGTATGACTGCAGATCAAGCTGTAAACGCAGTAAGATCTAGAGCCGGAATGGCACCATTATCTGGAGTGACTTCTTCAGATGTTATGGAGGAAAAACTTGCAGAGCTCGCAATGGAATGGGGAGATCGTTTTTACGATTCTGTTCGTACAGGAAACACCTCACATTTAAATCAAAATGGAGCCAACTACGACGATAGCAAGCGTTATTTTCCTTATCCACAGGCACAGGTAGATTTATTACCAGCTTTACAGAACTAATTAAACCATAAAGACCATGAAACAATTAAAATATATATTTTCAATACTAGCGACAGTATCGCTTCTATCATGCGATTATGATTTAGATCCGATTACTGAAATTGCTCCAGGAGTTGATGCTTCAGCCCCTGAATTAGTGATCAGCTATCCAACTGAAGGAACATTTATAAGAGTTCCCGAGGAATTTGCAACCATCACTATTAAATTCGAAACTACTGATGATATCGAATTGAGTACTGTCGATGTTAAGATCGATGGAGCTTCAATTGCATCCTATGATAGCTTTACTGATTACAGACGTTTTCTAGATGAAATTGTTTACGATCAAGTAGCTAGCGGAAATCACCAATTGGCGATTACTGCTACTGATTTAGACGGAAAAGCTACCACTAAAACTGTGAATTTCACAAAGGCATCGCCTTATTCACCTAAGTATAGTGGAGAAGAATTTTATTTTCCATTCGACGGATCTATCATTGATTTAGTAACCACTTCCAATCCAGTAGTTACAGGAAGTGAAGATTTTTATGGAACTGGAAAAATCGGAGACAATGCGTTAGAATTACCAGCTGATAGTTATTTATCAGTTCCTGCTACTGCTTTTACAGCTGCAGATGGATTTAGTGCATCTCTATGGATTAATTTAAATTCTTCACCAGATCGCGCAGGAATTATTTCAGCTGACTTTGGAGATTCAACTTCTAGAAAACAAGGATTTAGACTCTTTAGAGAAAATGCTGGAGGAAAACAACGTATCAAAGCGAATATCGGTGTTGGAACCAAAGATCATTGGGTTGATGGTGGATCAAATGCTGATGTAGTTCCAGATAATGGAGTGTGGACACATCTTGGATTAACTGTTTCTGCAGATACAGCTAGAGTGTATATCAATGGAACGATAGTCAAAGAAATAACACTTGATGGTCCAATGGATTGGACAGATGTTCAAAATATTGTGATTGGTGCAGGTGGACCAAGTTTCTCTTACTGGAATCACAAAACAGATCAATCTGGAATCGACGAAGTTCGTTTGTTCTCTACTGCACTTACTACTGCTGAGATGATCAGTGTGATGGGAGATCAAGGAGCACCGACTTATGTTCCTGATTTTGACTCGGAAGTGTTCTATATGCCATTCGAAGGAGACTATAAAGACTTTGTAAACGCTGCTCTTGCAACTGAAGTTGGTGACACTGACTTTGGAGCAGGACAAACAGGAGACAATTCATTCCAAGGAGCAACTGATAGTTATTTAAGCTATCCTTCTGCTGCCCTTGAATCTTCAGAATTTACTGGAGCATTCTGGTATAAAGTTAATGCAGATCCAACTAGAGCCGGAATCCTAACAGTAGGTGATGATGCAGATGATCGCAAACAAGGATTTAGACTCTTTAGAGAAGGAAATGCTGATTCACAACGTATCAAATTAAACGTTGGAACTGGTGCTGGTGAATCTTGGAATGACGGCGATGTAATCGATGTTGCTGCAGGAGAGTGGGTACATATTGCATTTACAGTTTCTGAGACAAAATCTACAATCTATTTCAATGGAGTTGAAATGCGCTCTTCTGATTTAGCGGCTCCAATTGACTGGACAGGATGTTCCGAGCTTGTAATTGGTTCAGGAGGACCTACATTTAGTTATTGGAATCACAAATCAGATTCAAGTTTAATAGACGAATTGAGATTCTTCAATAAGGCTTTAACAGCTGAAGAAATCTCAACCGTAATGAATTTTTAATCATAAAGGTTAAAATTTTAGTTTAGTTTTTTTGTTTAAAAGGAGAAACTTATGGTTTCTCCTTTTTTCCTAAAACCTTTATTTTCAAAAATTAAAGAATGAAACATATATATAACACAGTTTTACTGCTTGTTTCACTAATTGCTGTGGTATCATGTCAACCTGTGGTAAAGCAGCAAAGTCAAGAGCCGAAATCTGAAACTGATCACTATCTCGATACCGTTCAATTACAGACCATCAATTACTTTTGGAAAGAAGCAGATAAAACACTTTCAGGATTAGCTCCAGAACGAGTGCACATGGATAATATTTATCCCCAAAATGATTCTAATGTGATTACAACAGGGGGGTCTGGTTTTGGATTAATGGCTTTAGTTACTGGAATTGAAAGAGGGTTTATTAATCCACAAGCTGGATTAGAACGTTTTGAACGCATAGTATCTTTTTTAGAAAAGGCAGATCGATTTCACGGAGCCTGGCCTCATTGGATGGATGGAAATACTGGTAAAGTAGTCCCATTTAGTAAAAACGATGATGGTGGAGATCTTGTAGAAACTGCTTTTTTAATTCAGGGATTATTAACCGTGCAAGCGTATTACAAAGATGGAAGTCAACGTGAACAAGAACTTGTAAACCGCATTCAAAAGCTTTGGGAAGAAGTTGAATGGAGTTGGTATACTCAAGGCAAGGAAGTGCTCTACTGGCACTGGTCACCGAATAATGGATGGAAGATGAATTTTGCAGTTGGAGGGTATAACGAATGTCTAATCATGTATGTACTAGCAGCTTCTTCACCGACTTATCCAATTAGCCCAGAAGTGTACCACAAGGGATGGGCTCGAAATGAAACACTTGCATCAAATGCTGAAATGTACGGTATTCCTACCGTAGTAGATTACTACCAGCACAATGAGGCCAAAATTGGACCTCTTTTTTGGGCGCATTATTCCTATTTAGGATTGAACCCATTTAAGATAAGTGATCGCTATGCTGATTATGGTACTCTTACTACAAATCACGCTAAAATTCACTTAGCTTATGCGATTGACAATCCTAAAAATTTCAAAGGATACAGTGATCAAATGTGGGGATTAACCTCAAGTTATTCAATGAGAGGTTATGCAGGTCATCGACCAGGTAATGACCTTGGAGTAATTGCTCCAACGGCTGCATTATCATCGATGCCTTATACACCAGATAATTCAATAAAAATGCTCGTAAATCTTTATGAAAATCACAAAGACCTCATTGGAGAATACGGACCTTATGACGCTTTTAGTTTAAACGATAACTGGATGCTTCCTAGGTATTTGGCAATCGATCAAGGACCAATTCCTGTGATGATTGAAAATTACAGAACTGGTCTACTTTGGGATTTGTTTATGACCAATACTGAAGTTCAACACGGACTTAAACGTTTAGGATTTACGATAAAAGAATAATACAATGAAAAAATCATTACTACTCATAGGGTTGTTGTCATCAGTTTCTTTTGCACAACAACAAAAAGATTATACAAAACAAGTTGATTCTTTGATGCAATTGATGACCATCGAAGAAAAAATTGGACAAACGGTTCAATTTAGTGGAGGTTGGGATGTCACTGGCCCTACGGTTAGTGATGTCAATGAAGATCTTGTCAAGCAGGGACAAATTGGTTCTTTTTTGAATTTAGTTACTGCTAAAGCAACCAAAGATATTCAGAAATTGGCTGTTGAAGGAACTCGTTTAGGGATTCCATTATTAATTGGATATGACGTTATTCACGGTTATAAAACCATCTTTCCAATAAATCTAGGACTCTCATCGAGTTGGAATCCACAGCTTGTTCAACTCACAGCAGAAAAGGCAGCTGAGGAAGCAGCAGCTGAAGGAATTCATTGGACCTTTTCTCCTATGGTTGATATTGCACGTGATCCACGCTGGGGAAGAATTTCAGAGGGATCGGGAGAAGATGTATACCTCGGAAAAAAAATGGCTGAGGCCTATGTAAGAGGGTATCAGGGAGATGATCTATCACTTCCTACAACCATTGCAGCCTGTATGAAACACTATATTGGTTATGGTGCTGCTTTAGCTGGTAGAGACTACAATACCGTTGATATGGGGGATAACGAACTTAGAAATACGTATTTGCCTCCTTTTAAAGCGGGAATTGATGCTGGAGCTCGAACACTAATGACTTCCTTTAATGTGATCAATGATGTTCCTGCTTCTGGTAATAAATACACCTTAAAGGATATTTTAAGAGATGAATGGGGGTTTGAAGGATTGGTGGTGTCGGATTATACCTCTATCAATGAAATGATTCCACACGGTTATGCTGCTGATGGAAAGGATGCTGCTCAAAAATCGTTTAGTGCCACCCTTGATATGGATATGATGGGGGATCTATACCGTTCATATCTCAAGGAATTGATCGAAGAAGGGGCTCTAAGTATAGAGCTTCTCGACGATTCAGTTCGTCGTATCTTGACTCTTAAATTTGAATTAGGATTGTTTGAAGATCCTTATCGTTATAGCGACCTCGATCGTGAAGCTGAAACGATTTACCGTTCAGATATACTTGAAGCAGCAGTAGAAGCTGCTCGTCAATCTATCGTATTACTTCAAAACAACAAGGCTGTTCTTCCATTAAAAACTTCAAATATTGCACTGATAGGACCTCTTGCAGACGATCAGAGCAGTATCATTGGAGATTGGGCAGCAAAGGGTGATCGAAAAGGCAAAGCGATCAGTGTTCAAGAAGGATTGAGTGAGTTACTTCAATTACCTAATTTAAAGGCAGTTCAGGGAACTAAAATTGAAACCAGTGACTCTTCTGGATTTAAAGCGGCATTAAAAGCCGCTAAAAAAGCAGAAGCTATTGTCATGGTATTAGGCGAAGATTCTAATATGAGTGGTGAAGCAGCAAGTAGATCTTCTATCAATTTGCCAGGAAATCAATCAGACTTATTAGCTGAAATTCGCAAGCACAATCCAAACAAACCACTTGTTTTAGTTTTAATGAATGGTAGACCCTTAGATATTACAGCTGAAGTTAAAAATGCAGATGCAGTCTTGGAAGCTTGGTTCCCTGGGACTATGGGGGGTCAAGCAATTGCTGAAATTATCTACGGTAAAACCAATCCGTCTGCTAAATTAGCTATTAGTTTTCCAGTAAATGTAGGACAGGTACCAGTGTTTTACTCTAATAAAACAACTGGAAGACCGATGAATCCAAAAAACCCTAAAGGAGATTATCGTTCTTTTTACCAAGACATTCCTAATAAACCCTTATTTTCATTTGGGTATGGTTTGAGTTATTCTAAATTTGAATACTCAAATGTCACTCTAGATAAGAAGGTTGAAAATGGAGTAGAAGTATTAGATTTTTCTGTGAGTGTTAAAAACACTTCTAAAATCGATGGTTATGAAATCGTTCAACTCTACATTCAAGATGTAGCAGCATCGATTACCAGGCCTGCAAAAGAACTCAAAGGTTTTGAAAAGGTTTGGATCAAAGCTGGAGAAGAACAAACAGTTCGTTTTAAACTCACTAGAGAAGATTTAGGTTTTTGGAATCAAGGGGAGTTTAAAGTAGAAGCTGGAACCTTTAAATTTAACATCGCACCTAATAGTGATGCTGATTTAACAAATTCATTTACCCTAGAATAAATGACTAGAAACACCGTATATGGTCTATTCTTATTGGGACTCGTAATCATATCTTGTTCCAAGCCCTCGCCTAGTCAAGATGCGGATCCTGATATATTTGATCAGTTGAATCCAAAACTTGAAGAGGAACTTACCGATAACCAACTATTGGACAGCATTCAGTATTATACACTCAAGTATTTTACGGATGCTGCTCACAGTAGTGGTATGGCTAGGGAACGAAATCACCCTGCTCGTAACAATTTTGATTTGAATACGGTAACCTCAGGTGGTAGTGGATTCGGAGTCATGGCCATCATCGCTGGAGTGAATCGAGGTTTTTTGACCAGAACAGAAGCAAGACAAAAGATTGATAAAATATGTGATTTCTTATTGAACTCAGATCGTTTTCACGGGGCTTTTCCACATTGGTATTATGGAGATACTGGAAAAGTAAAACCATTTTCTTCTGATGATAACGGAGGTGATATTGTCGAAACGGCATTTATGATTCAAGGATTGCTTACGGCGCGTCAATACTTTAATCAAAATACCACTGAAGAAACCACTCTTAGAAGCAAAATCACAAAGCTTTGGGAAGAGGTAGAATGGGATTGGTATACCAAAGAAGGAACCACTTACTTATGGCACTGGTCTCCAAATTACGGATTTTCAAAGAATCATCAATTAAAGGGTTGGAATGAAGTATTAATCACCTATATCCTGGGAGCAGCTTCACCTACCCATCCTATAGACACGGATCTCTATCACAATCTATGGACCAAAGGAAATTTTTACAATGGTGCTACTTACTATAATAATCTCAAATTACCATTAGGTCCAAGTTATGGAGGGCCGTTGTTTTTTTCACATTATTCTTTTTTAGGATTGGATCCAAGAAACCTATCTGATACCTATGCAAATTACTGGAATCAGAATAAAATGCACAGTTTAATCAATTACGAATACTGTAAGGCTAATCCAAAATCTTATCCTCATTACAGTGATAAATGTTGGGGTCTAACAGCTAGTTACAGTGTCAATGGTTACAGTGCTCATTCTCCTACTAACGATAAAGGAGTCATAACTCCAACAGCTGCTCTTTCATCGATTCCTTATTCATCTAGTCAATCTCTAAGAGCTGTTCGTCATTTTTATTACGATCATAAGGAACTATGGGGACCCTATGGTTTTTACGATGCTTTTAGCGTAGGGGATAATTGGATTTCCGATGGGTATTTAGCCATCGACCAAGGGCCTATCGTAGTGATGATCGAGAATTACAGATCGGGACTTTTATGGAATATGTTCATGAAAGATCAGGAGATTCAAGCAGCTTTAACAAAGCTTGGTTTTAATTTTTAAGCCTCATTTTATTCAAATACAAACTGTTAAATAAGAATTATTTAACAGTTTATAATGCTATTTGTTTCGAAATACTTCTTACCTTATTAAGAATCATTAAAAATAGCATCATGAACAGAAATACATTTCTACAAAGAAGTATCGGAGCTCTGCTATTTATTTCAGCAGTACCTAGTATCTCTTCTTGTTCAAAAGAAGAAGATGATACAGGAGGAACAACCCCTACAGCAAAAAGTTGTTTAGACAATGGAACGAGTTCGTCTATAAGTTCCAATCACGGCCATACACTTATAGTGTCTAAGGCCGATGTTTTAGCGGGAAGTGATAAGACCTATAATATTCAAGGTACTTCAAATCACCCCCATACAGTAACAATTACTTCCAGTCAATTTTCTACCCTACAATCCAATCAATCGATTACAGTGACCTCATCGAGCGATGACGCTCATACCCATTCGGTCACTGTACGTTGTGCTTAAAACTTAGTTATTAGAATCAATTGCTTTTGTGAGCTCTTTGATTTTTCTTACTACTATTGGAATAGCTGGATACACCATCATATGGCCGTATCCATCTATTTCATGTAGTTCTGTTTGCGGGTGTTTTACGAGTTGCATCATTCTCCACATATAGGCGTTTTCTTCATACCTACCAAGCATTTCTAATTCACGATCTCCAGTGATCATAATATAAGGAGGAGCATCTGCTCTGACGTGATATAAAGGAGCCCACTCATCAACCAATGGTTTTAAGGGACCAATATTTCGTTCTTCTCTAACAGTCATATGGGTAATGGTATGACCACTTAAAGGAATTAAACCAGCGATTTGATCCGCATCGATATCGTATTTTGCTAAAAAATGCTTATCCAATCCAAGCATGGAAGTCAAATATCCTCCCGCAGAGTGGCCTGACAAAAATATCTTTTCTTTAGAACCTCCAAGCGCCTCTATATTGTTAAAGGTCCATGCTACTGCTGCAGCGGCATCATCAACCACCACATCGGTGCCCACCTGTGGAAAAAAGCGATAGTTGGCAGCAATCACTGCAATCCCTTTTCCTTTGAGGTATTCGGGTATGTTTTTGTTTCCACCTTTTAATCCACCTCCGTGAAAATACACCAAAGTCGGAAAATCACTCACTCCTTCAGGGATGTAGGTGTCTAAAATACAACGCTCTTTTTGGTAATCAGTTTTATAAAACGGATCCGCTCTATAGGTGATGTTTTCTTTAAACGTATACTCAGATTGCGCAAAACTTAATACGGGTACAATTCCTAGTATAAGGAGTAAGAATCGTTTTTTCATAGTGTCTTAATTTTTTAATGCTGCTTTTTCAGCTGCTCTTTTTGATTGAATTGCTTTTGCTCTTTCTTTGGTGAGTCCATAGACTTTACCCTCGACAGCATCGGCTAGAAATTTATCAATGTATTCATCACTGAGCTGATCACTGTCTTTGTATTGAACTCGGAGTTCTTCTAATTTTTTGTGAAGCTCTTCTCGCACTTCTGCATAAGCAGGGTCATCGTATACATTAGTGAGTTCTTCAGGATCTTTTAATCGATCGATGAGTTCCCATTCGTCTAATGAGAAATAGTAGTGAATGAGTTTGTATTCTTTGGTTACAATGGCATAATGGCGATTGACCATGTGCTCAGCTGGATATTCGTAATAGTGGTAATAGACAGCATCACGATCCCATTTCCCAGTTTCTTCCAATAAGGGTCGAAGACTCTCTCCTTGCATTTCTTTTGGAGCCTCAATTCCAGCAGCATCTAAAAAGGTTTGAGCAAAGTCGAGGTTTTGAACCATTTCATCAGATTTTGAGCCTGCTCTAATGTGATCTTTCCAAGAAACGAGTAGCGGTGTTTTAAACGATTCGTTATAGGCAAATCGCTTGTCGAACCATCCGTGTTCGCCTAAATAAAAACCTTGATCTGAGGTATAGACAATGATGGTGTTTTCCATAAGGTTATTTTCTTCTAAATAATCTAATACACGACCTACATTTTCATCAACAGCCTTGATGGTACCTAGATAATCTTGCATATAACGTTGGTATTTCCAACGCATCAAATCCTTTGAATCCATTGAGGGGTATTTCTTCTTGAAGTCTTCAAAAATAGGAGCGTAAGCCTCTTTGAATTCAGCTTTTTGAGTTTCAGTCATACGGTTCATCATCATATCGGTCCTGAATTTATCATAACCAATTTCACTGAGTCCCATCTCATCCATCACCTCTGGAAACACTTTGTTGTCTCCTGACCATCCCATATGGTGAAGAATGCTCATTTCAGCTTCCTTGGAAGCATTCCCCATACCAGAATAGTCATCGAATAAGGTGCTAGGTTCTGGAAAGGTTCTGTTTAAAAATTCATCGTAATGACGGTTAGCCATATACCAAGAACGATGAGGTGCCTTGTGTAAATACATCAATAAAAATGGTTTGGCAGGGTCTCGTTCCTCTTGTAGCCAATCGAGTGTAAAATCGGTAATAATATCGGTAGCGTAACCCTCAACTCTAATTTCTCCTTCATTTTTAGTAATGAAATCAGGATTCCAATAAGCACCTTGACCTGGGAGTATTTTAAACTGATCAAATCCTTTTGGGTTATTTCCAAAATGAAGCTTTCCAAACATGGCCGTTTGATATCCATTCTCTTGAAGAATTTGAGGAAAGGTGATATTGCTGTCGTCAAAAGCAAAGTGATTGTCTACCTTGCCGTTAAGGTGGGTGTGTTTTCCTGTGAGGATGGTAGCTCTACTAGGAGCACAAATTGAATTGGTCACACTTGCATTGGTAAAGAGCATCCCCATCTGAGCGATACGATCGATATTGGGAGTTTCAATCAGTTTATTGTCATAAGCTGAAATTGCCTGATACGCGTGATCATCACTCATAATAAAGATGATGTTTGGACGCGAATTCGAAGTGCTTTTCTTTTCTCCAGTAGTTGTATCACAGGCTTGATTCAACAAAGCTGCAATCATTAAACTTAAGAGTTTGAAATAAGGTTTTAGTTTATTCATGTTTGCTGGTTGTATATTTTAAAGTTACAATATACATTATTGTGTTAAAAATACATAATAGTATTTTGTGATAATTTTAAACCAATTAATGAAATATCTAAAGTATTAATCGACGTCAACCACACATCTAAATCCAGTGTGTGCAAAACTTGAGTCTTTACTAGAACGCATTCTTCTGCTCACCCGATAGCCAGAACAATAACTTTCGTTGCAAAGGAATGATCCACCACGAATTACGTGGTTAGGCGAATAGGGCTCTCTTGGATCGTTATAGGTGGTGGTACATTCGGGATCTTTAACCACTCCTTGATCAGCAAAGTTTTGATAACTGTCGATATCGTATCGATCTTGGGTCCATTCCCACACATTTCCAGCCATATCGTATAAGCCATATCCATTTGCGGGATAGCTTTTAACTGGAGCAGTAGTGTAATAACCATCTAATAGTTCATTTTTATAGGGAAAAATGCCCTGCCAAAAGTTGGCTTTATCAGTTGCTCCTTCAATTGGGGTGTTTCCCCAGGGATATTTATTATCTGTATTAGGTCCTGAAGCAGCCCATTCCCATTCAGCCTCAGTAGGAAGTCTTTTGCCAGCCCATGAAGCATAGGCGTTGGCATCATCCCAAGAAATGTGAACAACAGGATGATCCATTCGGTCTTTGATGGAACTATCGGGACCTTCAGGATGTTTCCAATCGGCTCCATGAGTCCATTCCCACCACTGTGAATAATCTCTTAAATCAACAGGATGATCGGTAGGAGCAAAGGTTAGTGATCCTGCTTTTAAAACAGATGGATCTGGTTTTGGAGTTCCTTTTGGAATGGTTTTCTTCATCGCTTCCCAGTCGATATCCTTCTCAGCAGTAGTGATATATCCTGTTGCATCTACAAAGGTTTTAAATTCACTATTGGTCACCTCGGTAGGATCCATATAAAATGCAGATACACGAACTTCATGCCTTGGAAATTCATCAAAATCAGCTTGATCAGATCGCCCTCCCATGGTATATACTCCCGCAGGAATAAACACCATTGATGAAGTGTCAGCAATTAATTTGGGAGTTGTATTGTTGGTACATTGAATGAAACTGATCAGTACAATGCTGCCAATTAGGAGTCGAATTGTTTTAGATAAATATAGATTATTTAACAACACAATCATTGAGTAAAACATTGATCATGAGACCATCACAAATACCCAAAACAGTAATTTGTTGTCCTTTAGATAAGTTGGCGACCACAGATTTCTCATTAAAAAAACATTGAACATCACCAAAATATTGATCTCCTACGAGGGTAATGTAGGGATTGTCCATAAGGTCATTTCCGATGTCTCTAATGCGGCCACTAACTTGAATAATTTTATCTTTATATTTCTCGTCAGCTGCTATTTCATTGGCTTGATAAGCCTGATATAATTGAGGTGCCGTAATTTCTACATTTGGTAAGGTTTCAGGAGTGATTTTCGGAGCTTCATCTACGCTCCCAAACGCAATGACGATAAAAAATAGAAGAGCGAGTCCAGATAAAAAATTTTTCATTTGCTAAAATTAATTACGATAAGAGGTAAACATAAATACATCACTAAATCAAATATATCGAAAGTTCCTGGGATAATGAAATAGAACTGTGCAATTTCAGAACAGAATCCTATCATTGGAATGATCATAGACCACAACAAGGTAGCTCCGTCCCTTTTTTTTCTAATAGTTAAAATAAGCATAGTGTAGGACATAGCCCAAAGTCCATCTGGTAAGGAATAAACAATTATTTGTTCAAGGACTGATTCTGGGGTCGCGATAGGATGAAATACAGTTCCTATAAGTCGATTGTATAAAAGGGATTCGGATCTAAATAAAATGTAAATCATCGATCCAATTAACAAAGGGATCCACCAATACTGTTGCCACTTTTTTATTTGAAATCGTCTATGAGTCACTTTGATTAAATTTATCAAATCATTAAAGAATAAAGTTAAAATTTATAAAAGAATGTTATCATGATAAATCAATTAAATGCATCATAAATCAGATTACAAAATGGCAAAGTGATGGTTTAAATCTGTTTTTAGTAACTGATATTGCATTACAAGGGTAGTATTGCAGAAGCCTAAGCATTATCAGCTCTTACTCCGATGAGCGACACCCGCTGTTTGAACAGTGTTACCCCCTTAATCTACCTACTTTTTATTGGATCAAAATTTACAAAAAATCTTTAGCAAAGTAAGTACCATACTTTCGAACGAAATAAATCCTTAATTTGATTTTAGGGTACTCTAATGCTAGGATGAAGCTCGAGTCAATCGATCGTTAATCGAGGCTCCAACCCCTTTTTCAGGGGCTAGTTCGGATAGGATTACATCCAATTCTAATTCATCAAGTTCGTGCATCATTTTGTATAGATTAGCCATTGCCTCTTCAACACAACCTGAACTGCTAAGGATCCGATAGTGGAGCATTTGTTTGGCAAGAGGATTTTCTGTAAAAAAAAGAACTCCAATTTTTTTATTGGGGTATTTTTTTAATTCTTCCTGTAAATTAGTACAGCTGATGAATGGTGTTCTAGGAGCGTAGTGTTTTTTTTGCATTCCTGGCGCAATCGAAGACACCTCGTGATTGGCAAGTTGTACTGAGGTCCCCAAAACAGCTTCTATGGCTTCTTTGGAAATAGATCCCAATCGATAAATTGTCGGCTTGTGATTTTCAAATCCAATAATCGTGGATTCAATGCCTTTGCTGCAAATCCCGCCATCTAAAATCAAAGGGCTGTACTCTTTTAAGGAATTGAATACGTGCTGGGGACAGGTAGGACTGATGTGATTGGATTTGTTGGCACTTGGAGCTACCAATGGGAACGCTAGGGAACGAAGTAAGGCTAAAGTGAGCTCGTGATTGGGTACTCGAACTGCAACGGTGTTTTTACCTGCAGTGACTTTAGTTGAAATAGCATCCGATTTTTCAAGAACTACCGTAAGCGGTCCTGGCCAAAAATGAGCTGCAAGGAGCTCGACTTCCTTTGGGATTGTTTTAGCGACTTTAGGCAATTGCTCAAAATTGTGAAGGTGGACAATTAAGGGATTGGTCTGTGGACGGTTTTTGGTTTGATAGATTTTGTCAATCGCATTTTCAGAAAAGGCATTGGCCGCTAATCCGTATACAGTCTCCGTCGGAATGGCTACTAAGGCGTCATTTGACAAGGCCTTTGCAGCCGCTTTTAGGTCTGTTATGACTAATTCAGAATACTTTTTCATGGGTTACTGTCCAAATGCTGACAAGTGCAAATATACAGCTGATTTGTTTTATATGAATTCTTCTCCTTGTATTTTTGTGTGTATTGGAGCATCGATTGAGAAATCCAATGAGTAAATGATTGACAAGTGAAACAACAAGTAAGTATTTTAGGATGTGGTTGGTTGGGTATGCCTTTAGCGAGAGCCCTCATCCAAGAAGGGTTTCAGGTGTTGGGTTCTACCACTACACCTTCAAAACTTTCAGAGCTGGAGTCCCTTGGAATTCGTCCATTTTTGATCGACATTCACAAAGAAGATCAACTTCATAGTTCCCCCTTTTTAAGTTCAGATATCCTTATCATTGCCATAACCTCCAAGAGTATTGAAGATTTTCAGCTTTTGATTGATTCCATAGCAGTCTCCCCTGTAAAACGAGTGCTGTTTGTGAGCTCTACCTCAGTCTATCCAATGTGTAATGGGGTGGTTACCGAACAAACCAAAACACTCGATACTCCTTTGGCTAGGATAGAGCACTTGTTTTTGTCACAAAAATCTTTTGAGACCTCTATTCTTCGGTTTGGAGGTTTATTTGGAGCAACGCGACAACCTTTGAATTTCATCCGTGCTAAAGTGGTGGCACATCCTGAAGGTTATATTAACTTTATTCACCAAGAGGATGGTATCGCGATCATTTTGAAGATGATTCAGATGAATCGTTGGAGTCAAATCTTAAATGTGTGTTCGGATTCCCATCCTAAAAGGCGTGACTTTTACATTCGACTGACTCAAAAAGCGGGAGTTCCAACTCCAGTGTTTGACGAATCAACTCCTTGTCTCTATAAAATCGTGGATTCTCAAAAACTCAAAACCCTTTTAGATTATCAATTTAAATACGGAGATTTGATGACTATTTAGGGTGCTTCTAAACCTACTAGAAATTCATGGGAATCTCCATTAATAGTACGCGTGCATGAGTAACGGATTCAAAGAGAACCTCCGTGGTCTCCCATATACCTAGCCCATCTCGATCGGAAAGTTCCTGTCCATCGACTTTGATGTTCCCTTCCAAAACAAAAACATACAAACCATTATCAGGATTTTTAAACTGATAGGTAGTACTGTGCTCTTTTTCTAGAATACCCATATGAAACCACGCTTCTTGATGAATCCACACTCCTTGATCCGAAGGATTAGGAGATAGAATTTGAAAAAAATCATTTTTCTTTTCAAGTTCTCGAATGGAGATCTGATCGTAGCGAGGTGTAACATCTTGTTGATTAGGTACAATCCAAATCTGAAGAAATTGGACTTCTTGATTGCTTTGATGATTGTACTCACTGTGGGTAATTCCACTTCCTGCACTCATGACTTGAATTTCGCCCTCTCTAATGATCGCGGTAGTGCCCATGCTATCTTGGTGTCTGAGCTCCCCTTTTAGTGGAATGGAAATGATTTCCATATTTCGATGGGGATGTTCGCCAAACCCCATTCCCGCAGCTACAGTATCGTCATTCAATACTCGAAGCGCTCCAAAATTCATTCGTTGGGGATCAAAATAATGGGCAAAACTAAAAGTGTGTCTACTGTGTAACCAACCGTGATCTGAGATTCCTCTGGAAGCTGATTTATGTGATATTGACTGTTTCATAACATAGGGGTGTTGATCACAAAAGTAGCGATCTTATTTCAAGGAAGTGCGGTGTGTTTTGTTAATTTTAAAATAGGATCATTTAAGTGACGAAAGGGTATTACAACAGACTCAATTTCTTAATTTTTATCTTAAATTTGATTGTTAATTGATACTTCAATGAATTTAAACGATTTAGATAAACTTTCTCAAAGTTTTTCAACTACAGAAAAAATGCCTGTTTTATTCTTAGGGCATGGAAATCCTATGAATGCCATTGAAGAGAATCAGTTTGTCAAGGGTTTTAGAGCTGTTGCTAAAACTTTGCTAAGACCCAATGCCATACTTTGTGTCTCTGCCCATTGGTATACCAATGGGACAAAAGTTACCGCCATGGAAATGCCAAGAACAATTCATGATTTTGGAGGTTTTCCAAAGGAACTTTTTGAGGTGGAATATCCAGCTAGTGGAAGTCCTTGTTTGGCACAAGACACCAAAATTTTACTTCAACCTACACTCGTTGAATTAGATGAAAAATGGGGCCTTGACCACGGTGCTTGGAGTGTGATCAAACATTTATTTCCCAATGCCGATATTCCTGTGGTGCAATTGAGTATTGACTATACCAAGCCTGCCGAATATCATTTTGAATTGGCTCAAAAGTTAAACTCTCTAAGAAATAGGGGAATATTGATCATTGGTAGTGGAAATATCGTTCATAATTTAGCTCTTGTTGATTGGAAAAATTTTGAAAAAGACAACCATGGTCATGATTGGGCTATTGAAGCTAGAGAAACGTTAAATAATTTATTGTTAAACGGAGATTTTAAAACATTGATCAACTATCATCAAATTTCTAAAGCCATCAATCTAGCAGTACCAACCCCAGATCATTATTTACCTTTGATTTATGTATTAGCCTTGCGTCAAAAAGGTGAATCCTTGGAATTGTTCAATGACAAACTTGTTGCTGGTAGTTTGAGTATGACCAGTGTGAAAATTTCATAGATTTTAACGGTGTAGATTTAAAACAAAAAACCCTTGAAAATCAAAAGATTAACAAGGGTCTCTGTACTCGAGGCGGGACTTGAACCCGCACGAACTAATGTTCATTGGATTTTAAGTCCAACGTGTCTACCAATTCCACCACTCGAGCCTAATTACTTAAAAAGTAATAGCTTTTATAAAGAGCGAAAAACGGGGCTCGAACCCGCGACCTCAACCTTGGCAAGGTTGCGCTCTACCAGCTGAGCTATTTTCGCGTTATTTAAAGAACATTCATCGCTTTGATGAGGATGCAAATTTAATACAATTATCTAAATCCCAAAGAAAAATTCCTAAAAAAGAAAAAATTATTCAGTCGCGATATACGAATCGTAAACCTGTACTTTTTTCCATAGATGTTGAGCTCTATCAATGAACTCTAAATGTATTGGATCCGTTTGGTATTCATCTTGAGATTCCTTGGATTCAAAATTGAGAACAAGACTGAATTGATACGTATTGTCAACAACTTCTCTTGGTGTTCCAGCAGGTTTCCCGATGTGTTTTGAGATTGGCTGTGGGATTTTATCCATAAAGCGTTCTAATTCACTGAGTAATTGTTCTTGTTCTTGGGCGCTATCTGGATTGTTCATCCAAAAGAACACCACGTGATAAAAAGGTCCTTGTGTGTTGTTCATAGTGTTGTTTTGAGAGTTAGCGCAAGATAATAGTATTGCACTAATTCCTAAAGTTAATAACAGTTTTTTCATTTGTTAGAGAGTTTGTTTTTAATAGCGTTGAGCTTGTTTAAGGCTTCAACAGGGGTGAGGTTGTTAATGTCCGTTTCTAGAAGTTCTTCTTTGATGGCTTCTAGTGTAGGATCATCGAGCTGGAAGAAACTCAATTGCATATCTTCAGCGAGCTCATTGATGCTTTCAGATCTATGTTCGGTTCCATGAGTTGCTTCTAGTTTTTTTAAGATAGCATTGGCTTTATTGAGTACTTGCTGTGGCATTCCAGCCATTTTAGCTACGTGAATTCCAAATGAGTGAGCCGATCCTCCAGGAATAAGTTTGCGTTTAAAGAGGACTTTGTCCTTGAGTTCTTCGATTGAAACATTGTAGTTGTGAATACGATCAAACTGTTTTTCCATCTCATTGAGTTCGTGATAATGAGTCGCAAAAAGTGTTTTAGGTCGTTCCTTAGATTGGTGTAAGTACTCCGCAATGGCCCAAGCAATGGAAATTCCATCATAGGTGGAGGTTCCTCTTCCAATTTCATCTAAGATGATTAAAGATCGATCACTGAGGTTGTTAAGAATACTGGCTGTTTCATTCATCTCCACCATAAAGGTCGATTCTCCTTTGGAGATATTGTCGCTAGCTCCAACTCTTGTAAATATCTTATCGACGATTCCAATATGTGCTTCTTTGGCTGGAACAAATGATCCCATCTGAGCCAGAAGAACAATCAAAGCGGTTTGTCTTAGTGTGGCTGACTTTCCACTCATATTAGGTCCTGTGATGACAATAAGTTGTTGCTTTTCTCGATCTAAAAAGAGATCATTAGCAATATAGGCTTCATCGATTGGTAATTGTTGTTCAATAACCGGATGCCTTCCATCTTTGATATTGAGTTGATAGCTTTCGTCTAGTTTTGGAGAGTGGTAATCATTTTCATGTGCGAGAATTGCAAATCCATTTAAGCAATCAATCTGTGCTAAAATATGAGCATTCTGCTGTACTTCCTTGATGTTGTTTTGAGTTTGTATAACCAGTTCAGCAAAGAGTTGTTGCTCTAGGCTTAAAATCTGTTCTTCGGCTCCGAGTATTTTTGTTTCGTATTCTTTGAGCTCCTCAGTGATATATCGCTCAGCATTGACTAGGGTTTGTTTTCTAATCCACTGCTCAGGGACCTTGTCTTTGTGAGTGTTTCTTACTTCGATATAGTACCCAAAAACATTGTTAGACGCAATTTTTAAGGCTCCAATGCCTGTGCGCTCTGTTTCTCGAACCAGCATTTGGTCTAAGTAGTCTTTACCAGAGTAAGCAATGCCTCTTAGTTCATCAAGTTCTTGATGGTATCCTTCTGCAATAGTTATTCCTTTGCCAATGACCACCGGAGCTTCTTCATTGAGGCATTGATCTATTTGAGAAATAAGATCTTCAAGACTGTGAATTTTCTTCGCTAGTTCTTGAATGGCCTTTTGATTTGATCCTTGGAGTAATTCTTTAATAGGTTGGATGGAAAGCAGTGATCGTTTTAATTGAACGAGTTCTCTAGGACTAATTTTTGCTGCAGCAACTTTAGAGATCAATCGTTCTAAATCTCCTATTTGTTTGAGTTCTTCACTAATAGCAATGCTTGTGCTGTCGTTTAAATAAAAGTAAGTGACAATTTCTTGTCGCTGTTGAATCTGCTGTAAGTTCTTCAAAGGAAGTGCTAGCCATCGTTTGAGAAGTCTTCCTCCCATTGGAGAAAGTGTTTTATCGATAATTTGCAATAGGGATACTCCCTGTGCATAAGAGGTCTGATAGAGCTCTAAATTATCGATGGTAAAACGATCCATCCATACATAATCGTCATTGGCAATACGTTTAATGGTATTGATATGTCCTATTTTGTCATTTTGAGTCTCTGAAATATAATGCAAAGCCACCCCAGCGGTAATCATCCCAAGGGTATAATCATCGATACCGAATCCTTTTAGGGACTTGGTTTTAAAATGAGCAGTGAGTTTTTCAAAGGCATAATCCTCACTAAAAGCCCAATCCTCCATAAAGAAATAGTGGAGTTGAGTTCCAAATAAATTAGTGATTTTAGTTTTTTGAGGCTTGGCTACTAGTATTTCTGAAGGAGAGAAATTTTCAATGAGTTTATCGATTTGTTCTCTGTTCCCTTGATACGTTAAAAACTCTCCAGTTGAAATGTCTACAAATGAAATTCCAAATAAATCCTTGTGCTCATAGAGTGCTGCTAAGAAGTTATTGCTTTTAGAATGGAGAATATCATCGTTAAAGGCAACTCCTGGGGTTACTAGTTCAGTAACGCCTCTTTTGACAATCTTTTTGGTCATTTTAGGATCTTCCAACTGATCACATATGGCTACTCTACAGCCAGCCTTTACTAATTTGGGTAAATAAGTGTTTAGTGAATGATGCGGAAAGCCGGCTAGCTCTGTTTTATCACCACCGTTGTTTCTGTGGGTTAGAACAATTCCTAATATTTCAGCAGCCCTGATGGCATCTGCCCCAAAGGTCTCGTAAAAGTCTCCAACTCTAAAGAGCAACAATGCATCGGGATACTTGGTTTTGATCCCGTTGTACTGCTTCATTAGCGGACTTGTTTTCTTATTTGTATCCTTTTGAGTCAAAAGAGAATAGTTTGTTTAATTTTGTAGTGGTTTTTAAAGATACCAATGTACTATTTTAGAAGCCCAAAGCAAATAGTTGTTAATATTTTAGAATAACTTCGTTTTATGCGTAAACTAGCCAATGAGGAATTAAATCGATTGAGTGTGGAAGAATTTAAAAACACTTCCAAAATACCAGTGGTGGTAATCTTAGATAACATTCGTTCACTCAATAATATAGGTTCGGTATTTAGAACTTCGGATGCCTTTTTAATCGAAAAGATTTACCTCTGTGGAATCACTGCAAAACCACCACACAAAGATATTCACAAAACAGCTTTAGGAGCTACTGAAAGTGTTCAGTGGGAATATTCAGCATCAACTATTGAGGTTGTAGAAAACTTAAAAGAGCAGGGTTATTGTTGTGTCGCTATAGAACAAGCAGAAAATGCAACTATGCTTAATAATTATCCTTTTAATCAAAAATCCTATGCCCTAGTTTTTGGAAACGAAGTGATGGGAGTTGATCAAGAAGTAGTATCGGCTTGTAATCAAGTTATTGAAATACCTCAATCGGGAACCAAACACTCTTTGAATATTTCAGTTAGTGCTGGGGTTGTTCTATGGGAATTCTACAAACAGCTTAATTCCTAATCGAAAAACTCACAAGTTTTTTGAGTAGTTCTCTGTAATCTTCCTCCGAATTTAAAAAATCCATCTGAGAAGCATCGACTCTTAAAATAGGGTGTGTACTGCTTTTAAAATAATCTTGATAAGCACTGGCTATTTGTTCTAAGTACTCTGCCTTGATGGTTTGTTCGTAAGGCCTACCTCTCTTGGCAATATTTTTCATTAGCCTATCAGTCGGTTGATCGAGGTAGAGGTATACATCTGCTGCTCTGAGTTGTTGGTGTTTGAGCTCAAAAAGAGATTTGTAATTGAAATAATCTTCCTGGTCAAGAGTTATGGAGGCAAAAATCAATGATTTTTTAAGGTCGTAATCAGAAATCAACAAGCCATCTTCTTCTTTGTGATGGTGGATATGCTCATGGTATTGTTGATAGCGATCCTCTAAAAATGACACCTCTAAATCATAGGCGTATTTTTTGGGATCTTTGTAAAAAAGTTCCAAAAGAGGATTGTCTTTAAACTCTTCTTCGATCAGTTTGGCATTAAAATCCTTAGAGAGTTTTTGAGCTAATGAGGTTTTTCCAGCTCCGATGTTTCCCTCGATAACCAAATGTCGAATACCACCGTAATTCAGTTGGGGGTCTTTGTAGAGTCTTACATCAGTTTTAGTGAGCTTTGAATCGTCCTCACATTTTTCAATGAGGGTTTTGATATCTTCTTTTAAGATGGGATGAACAAAATTATCTGCTATATCCAGCAATGGTTCTAATACAAATTTTCTTTTGTGTATATGTGGATGGGGTAGGATTAGACGTTCTGTGTTTAGAATCATGTCATCTAAAAACAGCAGATCAACATCTATGGTTCTCGAATGATAGTTGTTGTCTTGGTAGCGTTCTCTTCCCAACTGACCTTCAACGGCTTCGATTGTATCCATGATCAACTCTGGATTCTTTTCAGTAGTAATACTTATGCAACAATTGTAGAAGTCTTCTCCTTTAAATCCCCAGGCAGGAGTTTGGTAAACTGCTGAAATTTTTTCGATTGTTCCCAATCGCTCAGCCAGCATATAAATAGCCTTTTGAAGAAGTGTTTTACGGTCTCCTAAATTAGAGCCAAGAGAAAAGATTGCCGTTTTAGTTGCTTTATTCATCACAAGCAAAGGTCGCAAAAAAAGACTTTAACTATATTTGTTTAAGATAAAATATTGCTATGAACTTTTTGAGAAATTTACTCGCTTCTATTTTAGGAACTTTAACATCAGTTTTTATACTGTTTTTTATGTCTTTCTTTTTTTTGATGTTGGTTGGAACCAATGAATCAAAACCAAAACCAATTAAGGATAATTCTGTATTAGAACTCAGTTTGTCTTCAATTGTTCAAGATAAAGCTCCTAGTAGTGATTCAGATCCCTTTTCTCCAATGATGAATGTCACTGTTGGAATGGATCAGTTGTTATTAGCAATTGAGGCCGCTAAAACTGATCCCAAGATTAAGGGGATTAGTATTCGAAACAATTTTATGTCTGCTGGAATTTCACAATTACAACGCCTTCGAAAAGCTTTAGAGTCTTTTAAGGAAAGTGGTAAGCCGATAATGGCTTATGCAGATTTTTATTCTCAAAGCAGTTATTATATTGCCTCGGTTGCCGATACCGTATCTCTAAATTCACAAGGAAGTCTTTTGTTGGGAGGCCTTACGGCAGAGGTGATGTATTACAAAGATTTTCAGGATAAGACGGGACTTAAGATGGAGGTAATTCGTCAGGGGGAATACAAGAGTGCTGTTGAACCCTATCTCTTTAATGAGATGAGTGATCAAAACCGAGAACAATTAGGATTACTTCTAGGGGGATTATGGGACGCCATTGGATCCGATATGGCTTCTTCTAGATCGATGACTGTTAAGCAGTTGGATGACATAATTCGTTCATTAGGAACGAGTAACCCAAATAAAGCATTAGCGAATGGATTCGTAGATGTTTTGCAGACTAAGGATCAATACGACTCGATGTTGAAGGTCAAAATGAATTTGTCACTTCCAAATAAGATAAAAAAAGTCTCAGTGATGGATTATGCTTCTGGATTAAAAAGAGACTCATCGCAGAAGGATAAGGTTGCTGTGGTTTATGCCCAAGGGGCTATAGAACCCGGTTATGGGTCTCATGAGTACATCGGTGAGAAAATGATGGTCAATGCCATAGAAAAGGCTGCTGGTCGTTTTTCTGTAAAGGCGATTGTACTTCGAATTGACTCTCCAGGAGGTAGTTCACTCATATCAGAAAACATTTATCAAGCGCTATTAAAAGCAAAGACTAAAAAACCTCTTGTAGTATCCATGGGAGATGTCGCTGCTTCTGGTGGATATTATATCGCATTGCCTGGAGAAAAGATATTTGCAACACCTACCACTATTACAGGCTCGATTGGTGTTTTTGGAACCATTCCCAATGCTAGTGAACTCGTTGAAGAAATCGGAATTAACACAGAGCTTGTAAGTACCCATGGAGCACCACTTCATTACTCACCGTTTTCACCGATGTCGGATTCTTTTAGAACCTATATGCAAGAATCAATTGCCTTTGTTTATCAATCCTTTTTAGAGCGCGTCAGTGTCTCTAGAGAAATGAGTGTTGAACAGGTAGATGCTATTGCACAAGGAAGAGTATGGGGAGCATATGATGCTTTAAAGATTGGATTAATCGATGAAATAGGAGAGCTTGAAGATGCTATTGCTTATGCTGCTGAAGTAGCCGATTTAGACAGCTATTCAGTAGTGGATTACCCTCATTATAAATCTCCTTTTGAACTCTTTATGGAAGACCTAGCAGGCTTGAGTAGTTCGATTAAAAGTTTTTATACGATCAAGGCCAAAAGTGAAGATCCTATTGAATTAATTCAAGAATTTATAAAGGTTCCTGTAGAGCAACACATCTACACTGAGTTGCCTTATCATTTAAAAATAGATTAATGAATTATAAAGACAAGGTCTTAGCAGAGCGTATCTATCTATTTTTAGGAGCGATTTTTATTACTTCTTTGGTTGCTTCAAACCTCATATTTCAGAAGTTTGTTTATTGGCATCCTTTTGGTGAAGAGTTCACCTTGT
>Ga0233451_10000466_pt1 | contig 40819 bp, 42 predicted proteins | sample 011ome_29_FD_183052 | JGI IMG/M metagenome (GOLD analysis project Ga0233451, IMG submission 183052) | Coastal salt marsh microbial communities from the Groves Creek Marsh, Skidaway Island, Georgia - 011504CT (spades assembly) | ecosystem: Environmental > Aquatic > Marine > Intertidal zone >... | reverse complement strand
CAGCTTAAGGCTGCTTTTTTTTTAGTAAAAGTCAAAAAAAAGAATATGTATTTTAAGAAAACTAAAATTATTTGTTTACATTTAGATTGAAATAATTTGAATTTTGAGTCTACAAAAAGGTAAAATATTAATTGCTGAACCCTCTATTATTGGAGATGTTTCTTTCAATAGATCTATTATTTTACTTGCTGATCACAGCACAGAAGGATCCATTGGTTTTATCCTAAACAAACCTTTAGATTATAATCTTGGAGATCTGATTCCCGAAATTAATTCTAATTTCAAAGTGTATAATGGTGGTCCTGTCCAACAGGATAATTTATATTTTATACACAAAGTTCCTAAACTTATTCCTGGAAGTATTGAAATTTCTCAAGGCCTTTTTTGGAGTGGAGATTTTAAACATATTTCTGATTTAATTGCTGAACAGAAAATAGATGAAAATGATATTCAATTTTTTCTTGGTTACTCGGGTTGGGATGCCAATCAATTAAATTCCGAGTTAGATTCAAATACATGGATTCTTTCAGAAAACACCCATCAAAGTGATATTATTCGTGCTGTAGACACCTCTTTTTGGAAAGATAAGATGTTAGCGCTTGGAGGAGAATATAGTATTTGGTCAAACGCACCAGAGCATCCATCGTACAATTAACCCAACCTCAATTTTGTATTTAACATTCCTAAAAGTGCTTTTGAAACTTCGGAAGGGTATGTTTTTTTGCGGTATTTTGTCACTGGTACAATGCCCTGAATGACATTAGTGATAAAAATTTCGTCCGCTTTTTGAAGTTCAAATGGAGAAATTGATGATTCATCGAGTTGATATTCTGATGATTTTGAAATAATTTCTATCAATTTTTCTCTAACAATTCCTTTTAAACAGCCATCCGTCAACGGAACCGTTTTAATGGTAGTTCCATTTACTAAAAAAACATTGCCGTTAAGTGCTTCAATCACATTTTTGTTGGTGTTAAGTAGTAAGCAATTATTGTAATTATTTTCTTTAGCATAAATACTACCAACAACATTCACAATTTTATTATTTGTTTTTAATGTTGAAAGCAAATTTGGTGCAATAAAGTAGTCTTTGAATAATTCTATTTCATAAGAATAATCATGAATTTTATAAATATCTGAGTCCAATTCAGAAACAGAAATTGTAAATGAAACTGCATTGGTATCTGGGGTATAAAAGCCTTTACTATCTCGAAAAACTGTAAGTTTTGCTCTGAAGGAAACTGCGTTGGATGATAATGAATTTACTAAACTCATAATTTGATCTTCTAAAAATTCGGGAGTAAAATTCATGGGGATTTCCATACGAAGAATACGCATAGAAGCCATCAAACGAAAATAATGTGATTCCCAAAATAAGGGTTTGTTGTTATTGATTTTTAGGGTTTCAAAAACTGCATCACCATATGCATAACCCCTATTGAATATAGAAAGTTTTGCCTTTGAATCTTCAAAAATTGTTCCGTTGATATTAATCATAGAGAATCTAGAAAATTTTGAAGCAAATATACGTCAAAATAAGATGAACGTTTCTAGCGCGAACCTAAAACTTGTTTTAGACTAGAGATTTGATTTTCCCACAACATTTTGGCTTCATCTACTTCATCGTCATCTGAAAAATCGGTAACAATCAAGGATACATCTTTTGTAATGCCATCCACTTGAATTCGAAGTTCAAAATAACTATTTTCATCGTCAGCATCTAACCACTTAAACTTAATGCGTTCAGTGCTTTTTTTAGTTATTAATTTTGCTTTTTCTTCAGAGTCATCCCAAATAAAAGTAAACAACTCCCCTCTTGAATTAACATTATCTGCAAACCATTCGGATAGCCCTGAGGGTGTAGAAATATAATTATATAATAATTGTGGTGAAGCTTGTATGGGAAATTCTATTTCGAATTTTACTTTGGTACTCATGGTTGTTGTAAATTAGTTTTCCAATATATACATTAATTTGTTACTTTAAAAAGAAAAAAAATATTTTTTACAAAGCAATTTATTTGAAAGGCAACCAATTTGTTTCTATATTTGCAGCCACAAATTATGGCGTGGTAGCTCAGTTGGTTAGAGCGTCGGATTCATAACCCGGAGGTCGGGAGTTCAAATCTCCCCCACGCTACTTTAAACCCTTGACTCTCAAGGGTTTTTTTATACAATAATTCTAGACTGTAATGTTGGTAAATCAACTGTTTCTTGAGTACCAGTAGTCATGTTTTTTAAAGTAAAGTTATTGTTGGTCAACTCCTCCTCGCCTACCAAAACTATATATGGAATGTTACGCTTGTTGGCATAGGTAATTTGCTTTTTTAATTTTGTAGCGTCAGGGTAAAGTTCGGCTGAAATTCCATTGGCTCTTAAAGTTTGAATGGCTTTATAGCAATAAAGACTTTCATTTGTACCAAAATTTGTAAAAAGTACTGTTGTTGATTGTTGATTATTTTTTGGAAAAAGATCAAGTTCCTCCATTACGAGTGCGATTCTATCGAGTCCAAAACTAATCCCAACACCACTCGTGCCTTTTAATCCAAAAATATTGGTAAGGTCATCATAGCGACCTCCTCCACCAATAGAGCCCATGGCTACACTTTCTGGAGCAGAAACTTCAAAAATAGCACCCGTATAATAATTCAATCCTCGAGCTAAAGTCAAATTTAGTTTTAGAGTTGCTGTCTTAAGTCCTAAATAATTGATTGCATTTGAAATAAATTCCAATTCATTAATTCCAGTACTCCCCACTTCCGAAGTTCCCAACAAAAGCTTTAGAGACTTTAACTGAGTGTCAAAATCACCACTCAAACTAAATAAAGGCTCTAGGATTTTTATGCCTTCAGAAGATATTCCTTTTTGCAACATCTCCTCTTTGACCTTTTCTGGACCAATTTTATCGAGTTTATCGAGTGCAACCGTAAAATCAATTAATTTGTCTTGAGCTCCAATTCGTTTTGCTATAGCAGATAAAATTTTTCTATTATTAATATTGATAGTAACGCCTTCCAGTTTTAAATCAGAAAAAATAGCATCATAGAGCTGAATAAATTCAACTTCCTGCCACAAGGAATTTGATCCAACAACATCGGCATCACATTGATAAAATTCTTGAAAACGCCCTTTTTGAGGACGATCGGCACGCCAAACAGGTTGTATTTGATAGCGTTTGAATGGAAATGTAATATCGTTTTGATATTGAACAACATAACGAGCAAATGGTACAGTTAAATCATACCGCAGGGCTTTTTCTGAGAGTGAATTGGAAAAACGAGATAAATTACCTTGTTCAAGGGCGCTTAAATCTGCTTTTTTGACCTTATCACCAGAGTTCAATATTTTAAAAATAAGACGATCCCCTTCTTCACCATATTTACCCAAAAGTGTTTCAGATAACTCAAAACTAGGCGTTTCGATAGGCTCAAAACCAAAGGCCTTGAAATTTGACTTTATGGTGCTAAAGATATATTCGCGATTGGCAATTTGCTGCGAATTAAAATCTCTAGTCCCCTTTGCTATTCTAGGTTTTGTTGCCATTAGTTCTTATTCCAAACAAATATCTTATTTTTTGTGATGCTATCCAATGAGTTGGTCAAAATACTTAAACAATTCTCCTTTGGTGATGCTTGCCCCTTTTTCAATCAATTCAAAAATATTGAGATTTTTCTCGCCTACAACTTCTTTTTCTGCATCAAATAACTCGACTTCATCAGACATTAGGTTTTCTCTTAACCAAGAGAATCCTTCTCTTGTTGTTAAATCAACAGATGATGAATTTATTTTTAAACCTATTAATGCAATTGTTTTTTCTTTGATTTTAAACAAATACATATGTTGAGGTGCAATATTTTCCAAAAATTCTACTTTTCCCAAAACACCTTCCCAGACCAAATCACTAAAAATATCCATTTCCTCTTCGGCCACTTTTGGTTGTTCTGTCTTTATTTTTGTCCACTCTTCTCCAGTTATAGATTGTGTGGCCAAAAAATTGATGAATTCTTGGTGTAATTCTTCAAATTGTTCTTTGGTTAATCGTCTGTATTTCATCAAATTTATATAAAAAAATGCGCCCTAATGTAGGGCGCAAATTTATTAAAATTACTTTATAATTTCGATTAGAAAATGTAACGTAATCCAACTTGCATTTGCCATCTAGAAGCTAGACTGGAATCATATCCAAAAGTTTCTTGTAAATTGGAATTAAAAGTGTAGGTAGGGTTACCATTGGCGTCAACAGAAACACCCACAGGTTGAATACTGTTTGGCTGTTGTACTAGTCCCCAGTTAGAATTTAAAAGATTATTAAAATTCAAAATATCTACACTTAGCTGAATTGTATTTGTTTTTCCAGCAACATTTATTCTGTAATCTTGTAAGAATTTCACATCCCATCTACCTCGCCAAGGCGCTAATGCTCCATATCGCTCTGCATATTGGCCTCTACGTCCACTTAAATAATCATCTTGAGAAATATATGCGTCATACGCTGCTGCTTCAGCAGGTGATGCAAAGTTCATTTGATTTATTTCTGCACTTGTTGGCACATATAATAAATCGTTGCCAGACTGACCATCGCCATTGATATCTCCTGCATAGGTGTAGCTAAAACGACCTCCTCTTGCATATTCGAAAAACGTACTGATTGTTGTAGACCATTTGTCGTTTTGCCCATAGTCCCAACGTTTGCTTGCTACTCCAATAAAACGATGTGTATCACCATACTTAGAATACGAAAGGGTTTCTGCATTAGCATCACCAACTACTGGGTTAAAAGCAAAAGCATCACCAGTAATTTCTGCTTCAATTGAATTGACATCTTTTGAATCTAAATAGTTATAAGCCATCATGGCATAAAGTCCATTATCAAATGTCTTTTCTGCTTTCAAGGTGGCGTTCCAAATACGGCCTTTATTTGAGTTTGAAAAAACATAAGCATTTCCTTGAGCGCCAAATCCTAATCCATCACCATTAACCAAAACGTGGTCTGCTGCTGTATAAATTGGTCTGTTATCAACTCCCGATAAGTTTCCAGATGGAGTCAAAAGTCCCCAATTCTGTACATGTGCACCATTAATATCCTTTGTGTAGGACAAATCGGCTGTAACAATCAAACCATTGTCATATTTGTGATCGACTCCAATGTTTGTGCGCCATACTTGTGGAAATTTATAATCTGGATCAACCATTTGATGGAACCACCAATTTGGGTTTCCAATTTGATTACCTAACCAAACGAAAGGAAAACGCCCTGTAAATAGACCTGTACCACCTCTTAATTGAAGGGTGTTATCACCACTAATGTCATAGTTGAATCCTACACGAGGAGAAACTAACCAATCTCCCGAAGGCATTTTCGTGTTGTCCAATAACTGAACCATTCCATTGTTTGGATTAACATATGGTGTGTTGGGTGCATAATCCCCAGTTCCATTGATGACATCTTGGGCTTTATCTTGTGAATCAAAAAACAAGGGTTTATCAAATCGTAGTCCGTAAGTAAGTTTAAAATTATCATTAACATCCCACTCATCCTGCACATAGAAAGATAACTGTCCAACGTTAGTCTCTGCCATTGCCCAGTTGTTTGCATTTTGAACAGCTTGAGCATTTGCTAAAGCTTCCGAGATTAATCCATTTGTAGTAGCTGCAAGAAAATCTGAAACAGATCCGAATGCACCAAATGCACCAACATATCCATTTGCATTTCCATAACCATACACCCCTAAATTAAAAGAATTATCAAATTCAAATTTTTCATATGCAAGACCAATGGTGTAAGTATGACTTCCGTTAGAATATGTTAAATTATTTGAAAATTGAAAAACCTTTTGATCTAATTGGTTATTAATAGAAAAAGGCTCGTGACCAGCAATGATGTAGTTTGAACCGGCACCATCTTGTATCGTTATAGCAGGTGCTGGAGTAGACATTGGATTTCTAAAATCGTCGAAGTGTGTATAACCAGCTTGAAGTTTATTTGATAATTTATCAGAAATTCTAGAGTTCAGCTCCAACTGAAAAGAATTTAAATTGTTATTAATTTGATAACCGGAATTTTCAAACTGAAGAACTGAAGCGTTTGGTCCTCTAAAACCTAAAGCTGTTGGGTGAGCTGGTTTTTCTTTAGATGCGTTTAACCAATTGTAAATCAATGCCAATTGATTGTTTTCATTAATATTCCAATCTAACTTAATTATCCCTTTTGTTGATTCAGATTCATGAATAAACCCTTCATAAGCGCCAGTATCATACCCAAGCCCTGCAAGAGCAGTTTGCACTGCAATTAAATCGGATTCTAAAACTCTTGATTCATTTATTGCACCAGTACCTCTATTTGGTAACCATGATTGACCTAAATCTTGTCGTTGATCCTCCTCGTAGTTTGCAAAAAAGAATAATTTGTTTTTTATAATGGGTCCTCCAATACTTAACCCTCTTTGAGTTTGTTTTAGGCTCGGAACAAATATCTCTTCACCTTTTACTTTTGACCCTGTCATGGATTCATCTCTATAAAAATTATAGACTGTCCCTTTAAATTCATTTGTACCACTTTTTGTGACTGCGTTAACTGTTGCTCCTGTAAATCCAGCTTGTGTTACATCGTATGGTGCAGTAGATACTTGAATTTGATCTATTGCATCAAGAGATATTGGCTGTGCATCAGTTTGTCCTCCAGGAGTTGCTGCATCCAAACCAAATGGATTGTTAAAAATAGCACCATCTAGTGAAAAGTTGTTGTACTGATCGTTTCTTCCCCCAAAGGATCCATTACTGGCTGTGGGTTCCAAACGAGTGAAATCTGAAGCAGATCGAGAAATTGTTGGTAAACGCCTTAGTTCTCGTCTTCCTACATTTGTTTCTGCGCCAGTCCTATCACTTCCAAAAACTCCTGAAGAACCAGCTGTAATAACAACAGCGTCTAATTGTTCTGAGTCTGGTGCTAGGGAAAGATTTAAATTTTCTGCTTTTCCTAATGTGAGAAAAACATCCGAAAAGTTTTGATCTTTGTAGCCTACATAACTAATCGTAACGGTGTAAGGGCCACCAACTCTTAAGTTGACAAGATTAAATCGGCCATCGATATCAGTTGCAGTACCGTATACAGTTCCAGTTGGAGTATGGGTAACTACAACATTAGCTCCTGGAAGACCAGCGTTGTTCTCATCAGAAATAACCCCTTTTATGCTTGATGTAGTAACTTGTGCAAAAGCTAAAACTCCCATCAAGGAAAAGAAAAGGGTAGTTAATAATTTTTTCATTGCAATTTTTGTTTAAGATTATTAACTAAATTTAAAACAAAAAAATTAGCGATTTATCAAAATTATAATAAAAAAAGTAAGTTTTATTAACTGATTATCAACATTATAAAATAAAAAACCCACGTCCAAAAACGTGGGTAATTTTATAATTTATAATACTTAATTATGCCTTTTCAGGGATAATTTCAAAAGGAAGTTCTACATGTACATCTCTGTGTAAACGTACTGACGCTGTATATTTTCCTAAACGTTTTACGTTTCCTCCTGTTACAGAAATAAATTTCTTATCTACAGCATGTCCAGCACTTTCTAGAGCTTCAGAAACATTGATATTGTTCACAGAGCCAAACAATTTATCTCCAGAACCTACTTTTGCAGCAATTTTAATCTCTAGAGCTTTAATCGCCTCTGCAACTTTTTGTGCATCTTCAATGATTTTCTTTTCTTTAAAAGCACGTTGCTTTAAGTTTTCAGCAAGTACTTTTTTTGCAGATGTAGTTGCAAGAATTGCCTTACCACCAGGAATTAAAAAATTTCTACCATAACCATTTTTAACTGTTACAACATCATCTTTAAAACCTAATCCTTCTACGTCTTGTTTTAATATTAGTTCCATAGTTATGATAATTTTATTTTAATAAATCTGCAACATATGGCATCAAAGCTAAGTGTCTAGCTCTTTTTACTGCAGTTGCAACTTTACGTTGGTATTTTAAAGATGTTCCTGTAAGTCGTCTTGGTAAAAGTTTACCTTGTTCATTGACGAATTTCAATAAAAAATCGGGATCTTTATAATCGATATATTTAATTCCAGATTTCTTGAAACGACAATACTTCTTAGTTTTGTTTGTATCTATGTTGAGAGGAGTCAAATATCTAATTTCACCGCCCTTTTTGCCTTTTGCTTGTTGTTCTATTGACATAATTACGCTTTTTCTTTTAGTTTAACTCTTCTTCGTTCTGCCCATGAAATGGCATGTTTATCAAGTTTTACAGTGAGGTAGCGCATAAATCGCTCGTCACGTCTAAACTCAACTTCAAGTGAGCTTATAGCTTCACCAGGAGCAGTAAATTCAAATAAGTGGTAAAATCCACTTTTTTTGTTTTGGATTGGATAAGCCAACTTTTTTAGCCCCCAATCTTCTTTTGATACCATCTTAGCTCCTTTAGAAACAAGAAAATCTTCGTATTTCTTTACTGTTTCCTTTACCTGATCTTCAGATAAAACGGGATTTAAGATGAAAACAGTTTCATAATGATTCATATATATAATTTTAAAATGGATGCAAAATTAACTATTTTATATGGTTTAAACAACAATACCTCGCACCTTTTTTTAATTTTTATATATTCCATTTAACGATGATTATTGGATTTTATCGAATTTATAATTAGATTTGCTTTTAAATTAACCAAACCTAAACCAATTTACTATGAAAATTAATTGTATTGTTATAGACCCACACACACTTCAAAGAATTAATACAATTTCCAAAATTAACAGTAACGAAGCATTGCGTTTTACAAATGAATTTAGTTCATGTGCAGATGCCCTAAAATATCTAGAGGATAATAATACAGATTTAATTTTTCTTGAAGTTGATACTCCAAATTTAAATGGTTTTGAGTTTTTGGATTTAATCAGAACCAATGGCAAAAAAATGCCAAAAGTTATTATCACTACCAAAAATACCGAACATGCGTTTAAGTCCTACAGATACAATGTTGTAGATTTTTTAGCAAAACCACTAAATGATTCTTTATTTCATAGTGCTGTTGATAAAGTTTTGAAGTTAATAAATCCAAAAAGCCCAAATATAGACTCAGACATACAACATATTTTTATCAAGAGCAATCTTAAAAAACGAAAAGTTTATACCAAAGACATAAAATGGATTGAAGCTCTTGGAGACTATGTAAGACTCATCACTGGTAATGGTAGTTTTGTTGTTTTATCTACAATGAAAGCTTTTGAAAATGAATTACCTTCAAACAAATTCTTGAGAATCCATAAATCCTACATCATAAATCTTAAAAAAGTGGAACGTTATAACAGTAGGTTTGTAGAAATTGAAAACTCACAAATTCCACTTAGTCGAAACAAGAAGACTGCACTTAGTCAGGCTCTAGAGATTACATAATAGTTCAATAATTATCGACATTAATTATCAGTCGAATTGGACGAAAAAGTTTTGTACTAAAAAAACTGTTTTTTATACGATGAATTAATGTTTTTGTTTTTTGCAAAGATTGCTCATCGGGTATTTTAATTAAAATATTTTTGTGATATTGATTTCTTATTCTTGAAACTGGTGGAAATTCTGGCCCTAAAACATTAGAGCCAAAAACTTGAGACAATGCTTTAGCTAACCAAGATGCACCTTCATTTATTCTATTATAGTCTTTGTGCTTTAATGTAATTTTTATAATTCTGTAATAGGGTGGGTATTTGTATATTCTTCGTTGATAGGTTTGTTCTTCATACATTTTGACATAATCGTTTATTGAGACTTGTTGTAAAATATTGTGATGAGGATTATAGGATTGAATAATCACTTTACCTCTTATTTTTGTACGTCCTGCCCTGCCTGAAACTTGCTGTAACAGCTGAAAACAACGTTCATGTGCTCTAAAATCTGGGAAGTTTATTAGCTGATCGGCATTGAGTACTCCTACTAATTTAATATCTCTAAAATCTAGTCCTTTTGTAAGCATTTGAGTACCAACTAAAATATCTATTTCCTTTTGTTCAAACTTATGGATGATCTCCTCATAGCTGTACTTACCACGCGTGGTATCCAAATCCATACGAGCCACTTTTGCGTCTGGAAAAAGAGCCATAGTTTCTTCTTGAATTTGTTCTGTCCCAAACCCTTTAGTGTCTAAATCTACGCCACCACATGCACCACATTGTTTTTGAGAAATAATGCTATAGCTGCAATAATGACAGCGCAATTGGTTAGAATACTGATGATATGTTAAACTAACGTCACAATTTGGGCACTCTGGGCTATGACCACATGTATTACAAGAAAGAATTGGCGCATACCCTCGCCTGTTTTGAAATAAAATAATTTGATGGTTATTGTCCAAAGCATCTTTTATTTCAGAAATAAGACGATCGCTAAAATGACCAGTCATGCGCTTTCTTTTGTATTTATCTTTTAAATCCACCAATTCTATGTCTGGAAGAATAACATCGTTGTAACGTTTTGTCAAAGAAACATAACCGTACTTTTGCTGTCTATTGGCATTAAAATAACTTTCAATACTTGGTGTTGCAGATCCCAAAATTGTTTTTGCTTTGTGTAGACCTGCCAAAACAATAGCAGTATCCCTAGCATGATAACGTGGTGCGGGATCAAATTGTTTGTATGAGGGCTCATGTTCCTCATCGACAATAATTAATCCAAGATTTGAAAAAGGTAAAAATATTGATGAACGCGCACCAATTACAACCCTCGAACGCTCAGAATTTTGCAATACCCGATTCCAAATTTCCACCCGCTCGTTTGGGTTAAAACGCGAGTGATACACCTCTATTTTATCACCAAAATAATGCTTTAGCCTTAAAACCAATTGGGAAGTTAGTGCAATTTCTGGTACCAAAAAAAGGGCTTGTTGATGATTTTCAAGTGCTTCTTCAATCAATTTTACATAAATCTCAGTTTTTCCTGAAGAGGTTACCCCATGAAAAAGACATACATCCTTTTCGAGGAGTTCAGTTTTTATATTTGATAGTGCTTCATTTTGACTATCACTAAGTACTATTGTTTTTTTGTGAGCCAATTCATTAAATTTCAATCGGTCTACTTCAATAAAATGTGCTTCAAAAATACCTTTGTCAATCAATGTTTTTATTTGAGCAGATGAACCACCACTAGCTTTTTTGATTTCTGATACTTCAACTTTTTCTGAATCTTTTGATAAGGAAAAATAAGCAAGAACAATTTGCTTTTGCTTTTTAGAACGTTGAAGTTGCTTCAAAAGAGCCTCCAAATTATGCTGTTTTGCATAATTGGGATGAAGAGCCACACAACGTAGCAGTTTTGGTTTATACTTCTGAACAAGCTCTTGACTTGTAGTGATCAGATGAGCCTCTAAAAGGGGTTTTAGAACTTTAAATATATTCTTCTTATTCAATATTGAATGTACTTCATCTACAGTTAATCGAGGTTCTTGTTGAAGGGCCTCAATGACAATAAATTGATCATCTGTTAGATTGCTTTCATCGAATGAAACTTCTGGATGTAAAGCAATGATAGACTCACTCTGAAGTAACAATGCATTTGGCAAAGCCGCTGATAAAACATCTCCTATGGCACACATATAGTATTGAGAAATCCAAGACCAATGGCGTAGTTGGATTTCATGTATAATGGGGGAATCGTCGATGATGCTATCAATCGATTTTACCTCATATGCGGTTGGTGCAGTGTTATGAAGTTTTAGCACCAAAGCAGTATATATTTTACGTTTTCCAAATGGAACGGCAACACGCATACCAGGTTTTATAAAATCAAATTCTGCTTCAGTAACAGCATACGAAAAATTACGCTCCAAAGGAAGCGGTAATATGACATCAATAAAATAGGAATGGTTGATCAGCTGCATTTTTGTTTAAGTCGTTGCAAAGATGCGTTAAGCTCATAACCGAGCAACAATATGATGGCATTTAACCATAAATAAAATAACAAAATCAATAATGCTCCAATGGAACCATATAACTGATTATAATTTGAGAAATTTTCGATGTAATAGCCAAATAAATACGAATTTAGAAGCACCAAAAGAGTTGTAAATAATGCCCCTACAGAAAAAAATCGTGACTGTTTGCCTTCTTTGGTTCCAAAAAAATAAAGCACTGCAATGATCAAGTAAATCATAATTACGAAAAACAAAAACTTGGAAGCATCTAGCCAAAATAGTTCTGTTGAGGCGTCTTCAATATTTAAGGAATCGTACAAGGGGTGAATCAAATAAATTTCAGAAAACCCAATACCAATAATGGTAATAATCAAAATGATGACCAAAATGATTGAAACACCAAAAGCATAAAGATATTGGTTGATAAAACTCCTATTGAGTTGCTGATGATATGAATTCTCAAAGCCAGAAAAAACAGCATTAACCCCATTGGACATCAAAAACATTGAAATAAAAAAAACCGATGAAATTAGTCCACCTCCTCTATTTTTGTTGATATTTTCAAAAATATTTTGATTGAAAAAATCTGAAGTGTTTGGCGGTAAAGAAGCGTCCATAAAATTAAGAAAATCTGATTGAAATCCTTCAAAAGGGATGTATGGAATCAAAATAATAATGAACAAAAGAAAAGGGAAAATCGCCATAAAAAAACTAAATGCTACTGCACTAGCACGAATGGTAAGCGCGCCATGAATGATTCCTAAAACATACATTTCAAGAAGATCATATAGTGAAAGCCCTTCAAGACCAGGAAGCTTGATAGATTTCAAAATACGAAGAATCCAACGTAAAACAGGAATTTTTTCTATTTCTTGTTCAATAGACTTACTCATTTTACAGCCTTTAAACTGAGGTCCATATTATGAACAGAGTGTGTAAGAGAACCCGAAGAAATAAAATTGACACCACACTCGGCATAATGACGTAAAGTCACTTCATTTATGCCTCCAGAAGATTCAGTTTGACATTGATCGCCAATGAGTTTGACAGCTTCTTTAGTTTCTTGAATACTAAAATTATCAATCAAAATACGATCTGCTCCACCATGTGCCAAAATAGCCCTGATTTCGTCCATATATCTAGCTTCAACAATGATTTTTAAATTGAGTTGGTTTGCTCTTATATATGCTATTGTTAAATCCAGTGCTGTGGTAACATCGCCGGCAAAATCAATATGATTGTCTTTGAGCATGATCATATCATAGAGTGCAAAACGATGGTTTGCACCACCTCCAATAGTTACGGCCCATTTTTCTAAAGCACGAATACCAGGTGTTGTTTTTCTGGTATCTAAAATTGTAGCACCCGTTCCTTTCAACAAGTCTACATAATAATTTGTTTTTGTTGCAATAGCACTCATACGTTGCATTGCATTTAGAACCAAACGCTCTGCTTTTAAAATAGATTGTTGTGGACCAACAACCTCAAAGGCAATATCCCCAAATTTGACTGCAGTTCCGTCAGTGATATGCACATTCATCCGAAGTTTTGGATCAACATATTTAAAAACTTGACGTGCAAATTCTACGCCTGCCAAAATTCCTTTGTCTTTTACCAATAAATGTGCTTTACCAAAAGTATGTTCTGGAATACAAGCCAGTGAGCTATGATCACCATCTCCAACGTCTTCGCGGATGGCATTAGCAATAATGATATTTATTTCGTTTTGAAAAGCTTCTGGACTAATCATTTTCTTTTGTTTATAGCTAAATTAAGAATTTGAGCCATTAAAATAAAAAAATAACATTTTATTTATGATTAACTTAGCCTTATGAAAATTAAACTGCTTACCATTGGGAAAACAGACAATGCAGCACTTGCTCAATTAATTAAAACATATGAAGCAAGACTGAAACATTATATTCAATTTTCAATAGAGATAATTCCTGATATAAAAAATACCAAAAACTTTTCGGAGGAAATTCAAAAGGAAAAGGAAGGTGATTTAATTTTAAGTAAAATTTCTTCTACAGATTGGATGGTACTTTTGGACGAAAATGGAACTTCTTTTGACTCAATGGAATTTTCTAAATTCTTACAAAAACAGATGAATTCTGGAATAAAACAATTGGTTTTTGTTATTGGTGGACCTTATGGTTTCTCAGAAAAAATATACAAAAAATCACAGGGTAAAATTTCACTTTCAAAAATGACTTTCTCACATCAAATGGTACGTTTGTTTGCAATAGAACAATTTTATAGAGGATTCACGATTTTAAAAAACGAACCTTATCACCACCAATAAATGTTATGATTGAAATAGTTTTTGCAACAAATAACCCCAATAAACTTGAAGAAGTTCAAGCACAATTACCAAAGGGAATTAAACTCATAAGTCTGGGAGAAATTGGTTGTACAGAAGATATTCCTGAAACACAAAACACAATCGAGGGCAATGCTATTCAAAAGGCAAATTATATCAAATCTAAATACAATTTGGATTGCTTTGCAGATGACACTGGACTAGAAGTTGAAACCTTAGATGGTGCGCCTGGAGTACACTCTGCCAGATATGCTGGTCCACAAAAAAGTTCTAAAGACAACATGAATAAATTGCTTTATGCTCTGAAAAACAAAACAAGCAGGCAAGCACAATTTAAAACTGTTATTGCATTACATTACAACAGCAAATTATTATTGTTTGAAGGCATTTGTAAAGGAGAAATTACTAAAGAAAAAGCAGGAACAGGAGGTTTTGGCTATGACCCAATATTCAAACCTTTAGGGAAACAAAAAACCTTTGCTGAACTCTCAATGTCAGAAAAAAATAAAATTGGCCACAGAGGTCGAGCTGTTGCTCAATTGATTCAATTTTTTAAAGACAATCATTAAATTAATAAATTAACGTACCTTTGCCGCAAATCCTCAGGGTGAGGATGTGTTACAAGAAGTATGATAAATTGGTTCGATACGCTTCTAAGGTAACACCTTAACGCACATCGAATACACATACGAATGAATACATTCCAACAACTTGGACTTGAAGACCATTTGCTTCAAGCCATTATTGATCTTGGCTTTGAAACACCAAGTGAAGTTCAACAAAAAGCAATTCCAACACTTCTTCAAGAAGAAAATGATCTTGTAGCACTTGCTCAAACAGGAACAGGAAAAACAGCAGCATTTGGGTTTCCAATGCTTCAAAAAATTGATATCAATAGCCGAACAACACAAGGGCTTATTCTCTCGCCAACACGCGAATTGTGCTTACAAATTACAAACGAGCTCAAATTATATGGGAAATACTGCAAAAATTTAAACGTCACTGCAATCTACGGTGGAGCAAGCATTACAGAACAAGCTAAAAACGTAAAACGAGGAGCGCAAATTATTGTAGCCACTCCTGGCCGAATGAAAGATATGATTAGCAGACGTTTGGTTGATATTTCAAAAATTGACTATGCAGTTTTAGATGAAGCTGATGAAATGCTTAATATGGGCTTTTTCGAAGATATTAAAGCTATTTTATCATATACACCTCAAGAAAAATCGACATGGTTGTTTTCGGCAACTATGCCAAAGGAGGTTTCTATCATTGCAAAAAAATTCATGCTAAGCCCAATAGAAATAACTGTTGGACACAAAAATACAGGAAGCAAAAACGTTTCTCACGAATATTATTTAGTAGGGTCAAGAGATCGCTATGCGGCACTAAAACGATTAGCAGATGCCAATCCAAGTATTTTTTCTGTGATTTTTTGTAGAACAAAACGTGATACCCAGAAAGTTGCAGAAAAACTTATTGAAGATGGTTATAATGCGGGGGCTTTACATGGTGATTTGAGTCAAAATCAGCGTGATTTGGTAATGAAATCTTTTAGAAATAAACAAATTCAAATGCTAGTTGCAACAGATGTTGCAGCCCGTGGAATTGACGTTGATGACATTACACATGTTATCAATTATCAACTGCCCGATGAAATAGAAACCTACACCCACCGAAGTGGTCGTACAGGACGCGCTGGAAAATCTGGTGTTTCTATGGTAATTATCACCAAAAGTGAGCAACGTAAAATAAAAGCCATTGAAAAAATTATTCAAAAATCATTTGTTCAAAAAGATGTACCAGATGGTATAGAAATTTGTGAGGTTCAATTGAAAGCATTAGCCCATAAAATTCATGATACAGAAATCAATCATGAAATTGATCCATATCTTGAGGAAATTAATTTATTACTAGAAGATACAAGCAAAGAAGAACTCATCAAAAAGTTTTTTTCTGTTGAATTTACACGCTTTTTTAATTACTACAAGAACACGAAAAATCTAAACGCACCAAAAGGAAATGATTCCTCTTTGGAAGGAAAACAAGACGATCAATCGGCACGTTTCTTTATCAATATTGGTAAAAAAGATGGTTATGATTGGATGAGCATGAAAGACTTCCTTAGGGATGCACTAGAACTTAAACAGGATGATGTTTTTAAAGTTGATGTCAAAGATAGTTTTTCGTTTTTCAATACCGAAACTGTTCATATGCCAAAAGTCTTGGAATTTTTTACCGACTTTAAGCAAAATGGACGATATATCAACGTTGAAATTACAGAGAAAAAAGAACGTAGAGGCAATCGACGGTTTGGAAAACAAAAAGGGGAACGTTCTAGAAGAAAAGACGAATTTAGATCGGAAAGTAGACGAGGCAGAAGAAAGGAAAAAAGAAATGAAAATACTGGTCGTTCACCACGCAGATCACCTGACTTTAAATCACAAGGTGGTGGCTCCTCAAGACCCAGGAGAAATAGAAGAAAATAGTTTAATTGTTAATTTTAAAACAAAATTTGGGTTGAAATTTGATATATAAACGGAGTTTAGTATTTTTAAATCATCAAATTTTCTATGAAAAAACACCTATTCACTGTCCTATTTTTCACTTTTTCTCTCTTTTGCTACAGTCAAAATAGCTCTGTAGTTAGAGGAAAAATAGTTAATGCCGCTAATAACGACCCCATGGAAAATGTGAATATTGTCAATCTCAATCAGGTTTATGGAACATCCACCGATATTGAAGGTAAATTTGAAATCAATGCAAAAGCAAACGACACTTTACACCTTTCTTTTTTGGGCTTTAAATCCATTAAAGTTAGAGTAACAAACGACTGGATTAATTTCGGAAATACCACCACAATTGAACTTACAGAGCTGGCGCTAGCTTTAGAAGAAGTTGTTGTCAATAAATTAAAACTTACAGGCTATTTAGAAGTTGACATCAAACAAGTTCCTATTCAAAAAAATGTACGCTACAGCATTTCTGGACTTAATACTGGATATGAATCTAGCACACGCTCGCCAAGTATGGTCACTAAAGTTTTAGGTGCGATATTCAATCCTGCGGATTTCTTGTATAACATTTTTGGAAAAAAACCACGCGAAATGAAAAAACTTCGAAAAATGAAAAAACAAGATGAAATTAGAACTATTCTTTCTTCTCGATTCGATAGAGAAATGCTTACTGCGTTGCTACAAGTCGACAAGGTTGATTTAGACCTACTTATCAGTGAATGTAATTATTCTGATGATTTTATTAGAACCGCGAACGATCTTCAAATTCTTGATGCCATAAGCGAATGCTACGAAGAATATAAAATTCTTAGTAAAGGACGTTAATTTTAAAGTTTTAAAAAAAAATTAAAAAAAATTTTGGAGTTTAACATTTTTTTATACACTTGTGGTGTTAATGTTTGTCCCCAATCATGAACAACAACCGAAACTTCATATATTTAGTTTCTACTTTTTATTCTTTTTGAGGACAATATTAAAAATATAATATTAACTCAAATCAAAATATATGGAAATCATCAGTACAATCGTAATAGGAGCAATAGCTGGATGGCTAGGCAGTACAATCTTTAAAGGTAGTAGCTTAGGATTGCTTGGAAATATCGTTGTTGGTATTGTTGGAAGTTTTGTTGGAGGTTGGTCTTTAGGAAAACTTGGAGTGAGTCTCGGTTCAGGTTGGGTCGGTGCCATTCTAACAGGTGCAATTGGTGCACTAATTATATTATTTCTTCTTAATCTGATTTTAAAAAAACGGGTGTAAGTCAAGAAAACCCTACTTGACTTTCTTAGCCCCAAATGCACACAATCTGTATGAAAATATGGTGCGTGTGCATTTTTTTTTAAATTTGGATAAATAATTTATAACTATGCATCCATTTTTAAAAAGCGGTTTAGCAGTTCTTGCAGGAATTTTTGTTGGAGGAATTGTAAATTTTGGTATTATTATTCTAAGTAATTTTATTATTCCACCACCAGATGGTGTGGATGTTTCAAATATTGAAAGTATAAAAGCTAATATTCATCTGTACAAACCAATTCATTTTCTATTTCCATTTTTAGCTCACGCACTTGGCACTTTATCTGGTGCAGTTCTAGCGATTAAAATTTCAAAACAAACAAAAATAGCCTACATGGTAGCTCTTGTATTTTTGTATGGAGGGATTTCTATGGTTACACAAGTACCTGGCCCTATGTGGTTTACAGTTATAGATCTTGGACTTGCCTATATTCCAATGGCTTGGTTGGCCACGAAAATGTCAAGCTAAAGACCTTTATTTTTTGCTTCAATCCACTTCGAAAAGTATTTTGAACTTTGCATAGTGTGATGTTGTAATAAAATACCTGTGTAATTTTTCATCCTGTGGGATTCCAAATTATTCTCTAAAGACTGTATTCTTTCAATTAAAATTGAATTATACTTTTTGGACATAAATCTATTTCTGAGAGTTATAAAACCAATATTTTGTGTAGACTTCCATAGGTCTTCATTTGTATATAGATCCATTGCTTTCTCAATAAAAGCATCTTCATCATTAGAAACATGATTATGATATTCGGAGGAATCAAAGACACCTTCTGCTGCAATATCGGATAAAACACAAGGTGTTCCGTTGCGCATTGCATCTATAACTTTTCCTTTAAGACCCGCTCCAAATTTAATTGGCGCCAATAATACCCTAGAACACGATAGTACTTTGTCTATATCATCAACAAAACCATGAACAAGAAAGTTTTCTTTTTTATTGGTAAGATTTAAATGCTGTGTTTTTGGATAAGAACCATATATATTCATAAATGCATCAGGGCATTTTTTTCTTAGTTTTGGCCAAATGTGCATTTTTAAATAGGAAACTGTATCTGCATTCGGTGGATGAATAAAACTACCTACAAAAACAAAATCCTTGCGGTTTTCAAAATTTGGCAACTCTTGTTGATTTGGTAGTTGATTGGATTCCAAAAGAAAGGGTAAATACAGTATTATCGAAGTGTCTATATTCAATTCCTTAGATAAAATATCAAACTCAACTTCGGAGATAATTAAAGATAAATCGCATCTATAAATACTTGCCAATTCTCTTTTAGCGGTGTCATTTTTTAGAAAATCTTTTGAAAATTTAGCCGTATTCAAATTTGCATTCTCTCGAGCTTTTCGTAGAAAATGAAGGTCTTCTGTATCCAAAATCCGAATAGCTTTTGGGCAACAATTGGTGACACGCCAACCAAATTGTTCCTCTGTCATAAAGCGATCAAATACAACACAATGTGGATTTAAATCTTTTATATATTCATCAAAACTAATGTCATTCAATTTAAGATTTACAGCACTTACACCAATAGAATTTAGATCAAAAGATTGTGCAGAATATTTTGATGCAGATCCAAAAACAACATCAAAGCCTTGATTTTGGAAAAATTTTATCAATTGTAATATCCTAGTACCGGCCGCTGTAGATTTTGGCTCTGGGAACACAGTTCCAATAAAAAAAACAATAGGAGATTTTGATCTCAAATTTTGGTTAGAATTTTTATTAATACTCAAAAATAGGAATTAATCTTATCATCTGCTCAACAAATTAAAATCTTAGAACGAAAAGTGATATCTTTGCATTTTCAAAATGCATCTTTTATGTCGTTAACACCATTAAACGCTATTTCCCCAATCGACGGACGCTACAGGTCAAAAACAAATGAACTTGCAGATTATTTCTCCGAAGAAGCATTGATCAAGTATCGTGTTTTAGTTGAAATAGAATATTTTATTGCCTTGTGTACAATTCCAGTACCGCAGCTTTCAGGTTTTGATTCTAATTTATTTGAAAATCTACGCAGTATTTACAAAAATTTTTCTTCTGAAGATGCAAAAGATATAAAAGAAATTGAGAATGTAACCAACCATGATGTTAAAGCTGTTGAATATTTTATAAAGCAAAAATTTGACGACTTAAATCTTAGTGCATATAAAGAGTTTATTCATTTTGGACTCACTTCGCAAGACATTAATAACACTGCTATTCCACTGAGTATAAAAGATGCTATTGAAAATGTATATCTTCCTGAGCTTCAGAATATTATTAAAAAACTAACAGCTTATGTTGAGGAGTGGAAATCTGTACCCCTTTTGGCACGTACTCATGGCCAGCCGGCCTCTCCTACTCGATTAGGAAAAGAAATTGAGGTCTTTAAAGTACGATTGGAAGAGCAACTCAAAAATTTAATAACCATACCACATGCAGCGAAATTTGGTGGCGCAACAGGGAATTTTAATGCACACCATGTTGCATATCCAAATATCGATTGGAAAGCATTTGCTACTTTATTTTTGAATACAAATTTAGGTCTTCATCATTCTTTTCCAACGACTCAAATTGAGCACTATGACCATGCCGCTGCTTTATTTGATGCTATGAAGCGGATCAATACGATAATTATTGATATGGATCGAGACTTTTGGACCTATATTTCAATGGATTATTTTAAACAAAAAATTAAGCAGGGTGAAGTTGGAAGTTCAGCAATGCCACACAAAGTCAATCCTATAGACTTTGAAAATAGTGAAGGTAATTTAGGGATTGCAAATGCTATTTTTGAGCATCTTGCTACTAAGTTGCCAACTTCTAGATTACAGCGTGATTTAACCGATAGCACGGTGCTTCGTAATGTTGGCGTTCCTTTTGCACATACTGTAATTGCTTTTAAATCTACATTAAAAGGTTTAAATAAACTACTAATAAATGAGCAGAAAATTGCAAGTGATTTAGAGCAAAATTGGGCCGTTGTTGCCGAAGCCGTTCAAACTATTCTAAGACGTGAAGGATATCCTAACGCTTATGAGGCTTTAAAAGGATTAACACGGACAAACGCTGCAATTACGAAGGATTCTATTGCGGAGTTTATTGATACTTTAGAGGTTAGCAAAAATATCAAAGAGGAGTTAAAGAAGATTACGCCTTCAAATTATACTGGTATATAATAAAACGCTCTGTTACACAGAGCGTTTTATTTTTATTACGTTTTTTTTGATTTAGAGCATAAAATCGAGAAAACCATCAACATTCATTTCTTTAGTATCCAATTTGTTGATAATAGGGCCGAGTTCCATGATTTTGGAAACATTCATATCATCTCCCAAAACGCGAATTATTGCAAATCCAAATTCTTTAGACTCACCAAAAATAACCAACTCATCTATAGCCTCATCGCTTCCCGTATAGGTTAATTTGATTTTACCTTCTTTTGGATTCCCTAAACGCAACAATTCGTTGTAATTCTCACCATTCAAAAGTGCTTTTATTTTAGTGACTTCTTCGTTATATACATCCAAACTTCCACTCTTTAAACTATAACCCAGCATATTGAGTTTATCAATAGAAGCAATGGCCTCTTTTTGTGCTTTGGTGACCTGAATATCATTAACACCCAAAAAAGAAATAGGAACATCCATTGAAATAAAATTTGGAGTTTCTTGATGATCTACAAAATAAGTTTGCAAAGATGGTTTTGTTTCACAACTCATTAGAACAAAAAGTGAAAACATAAAAGCCAAAATAGCATTAAACTGCTTCATAAGTTATTCTTTTTTTGAGGCTTTTTTGAGTTGGTCGCCACCCGGAACATTAAGTTGAGTTGTAAGTTCAGAAACTTTACGTAAATCAATATCTCCTGTTAGGGAAAGTAAAACTGTTTCTATTACACGTTGTTTCCCATTGATGCTAATATCGCGTTGTTCCATTGCTTTTGTCAAGCCATTGACAAGCATTAAAAGTTCTGAAACATGGTTCTCGTCACTTCCAGATAACACATAAAACTTGATGTTTTTTCCATCATCATTAATGCGCATCAATTCTTCAAGTGAAGAAGATTTGACATAGCTTTCAACATCGGAAATGATGGCGTTGGAAACTTCTAAATCATCTGTTGTATAGACGGTTAGATTTTTCAAGGTTTTGACTTGCTCCAAAAAAGCATCTGCTTCTGGATCATTGGTTTTAATTTTCATTTCGGCGAGCATGCCAAACATTTTCTGATTGACAACTACTGAACTAACGTTGTCCATGTCTTCATATTTTTCAAAAAGACTTTGTGCGAATGCCATTGGTGCAATGGCTAATAATAAAATGATTACTAGATTTTTCATGTTATAAGTTTACTTGTTTATTTTAAAAATTTTATTGGTAGTTATGTTAAACGTATTGAGATATGTCATGTTTTGTTCTCCTTTTTGTAGGGCATTAGAAAAAACTTCTAAATTTTTGAATTGAGTTGTTCCTTTGTTCAAATTATTTGATAACAACTCTAGTGCTGTCTTTGTCTGATTATAAACAAATATTTCATCTTCTGAGTAGTGTTCAGTTGTATCTGAATTATAGCCTAGAGCGAGTCCAAGCAAAACAACTACAGAAGCTGCTATAGAGAGGATTCTAAAAAAATGTACTCTTTTATTTAATTTTAAATCTGGTCTATAGTCTTGATGCTGTTCATTTGAAAAGTAACTAAAAAGCGTCTTGTAATGCAACAGATGTTCTGGAACATCATTTTGGGCAAAAAAGGCGACTATTTTTGCTTCTTCAACGATTGAGGTTTCACCTCGATCATATGTTTTTAAAAGCTCTTCAATTGGCTGTAACTCCATAATTATGTGCTTTAATTAATTTTTCTTTTAATGTCTTTCTTGCTCTTGAAAGTGCAACTCGAATAGCGGTTTCTTTCATGTCTAATACCTCTGCAATTTCTTTAAATTCGTATTGCTCTATATCTCTTAGTTGAATGACCAACTGCTGCTGAACAGGTAAAGTATTTATGAGTTTTTCGACTAAACTCACACTATCTCTTACCTCTATCTTGTTTTGTAATTTTTGATTATGGTCTTCATAGTTATTATGGGCAATTTTTAAATTCTGAGCGTGTTTGGATTTCAATTTATCTAAACAATGATTTCGAGTAATTGTCATCGCAAAAGCTTCAGGATTTTTATATGAACCCAATTTTTCACGTAAATTCCATAATTTTAAAAGAACGTCCTGTGTGGCATCCTCTGCCTCCTCTACAGAAACCAAAAACCGCTTTGCAAAACGATACAATTTATTTTTGAAAGGATCAATTAGTGCTATGTATTCTCTTTCATTCATAAATTTGGTCCTGTTACTATTATAGACGATTGTAAAATAATTTTGTTACAAGAACAAAATTATTATTATTTTTTGGTGTAAATTGTGGTACAAAATTTGCTTGACTAAAGATAAAAATATTTATATATCAAACGACAACCAAAAAATACTAAACGCATGAAAACAAAAGTTAAATATATAGTACTAACATTATTAATTGGGTTTTCATATGGTTGTTTTGAAGATAATGATGACAACGTAACAGGTTCAGGCAGTATAAAAGACTTTGTTTGGAAAGCTATGAATAGCGTTTATCTATACAATGCTGATGTTCCAGACTTAGCAGATGATCGCTTTATTACTGACTCCGATTACAACAGTTTTTTAGACGGATATTCTTCTCCAGAAACCTTATTTGAAAGCTTGGTCTACGATCGTGAAAATGTTGATCGTTTTAGTATAATTACCAATAATTATTTTGAATTAGAACAATCACTTAGTGGTATAAACAAAAGAAGTGGTGCAGAATTCAATTTCTATCTTGTCCCTGGAAGTTCTACAGAAGTTTTTGGTATTGTTCGACTTATTCTACCTAATAGTAATGCAAGCCAAACCTCCCTCACAAGAGGACAAGTTTTCAATAAAGTCAATGGCACAACAATGACTATAAGCAATTATAGGTCTCTATTTAGTAGTGATACTTACACCATAAATTTGGCAAATTATGATGATAACAATACCGATGATATTTCAGATGATAGCATTAGCGATACGGCAGAAGCTATTACATTAATCAAATCTATATACACTGAAAATCCAGTATACAAAACAGAAATTTTTAACTTGAATAACAAAAAAATTGGATATCTAATGTATAATGGTTTTGTTGGAGAATTTGATTCAGAATTGAACAATGCTTTTGGAACATTTAAAGCAGAAAATATTGATCATCTTATTTTAGATCTTCGCTACAACCCTGGCGGTAGTGTAAGAACTGCAACTGCACTGGGGAGTATGATAACAGGCGGGTTTAATAATCAAGTTTTTGCAACATTAAAATACAATGAGGATTTGCAAAACAATAATTACGACTATGTTTTTACTGATGAGCTAACAAACGGTACAGCTATTAATAGTTTGAATTTGGACAAAGTTTATGTATTGACCTCAGGCGCTTCTGCCTCTGCTAGTGAAATGATTATCAATAGTTTAAAATCATATATAACAGTGGTACAAATAGGAAGTACTACTGTTGGAAAGTCTCAAGCCTCACAAATTATTTATGACTCATCAAATTTTGGAAGAGCCAATGCAAATCCGACACACACCTATGCCTTATTACCTCTTATTGCAATAACTGTAAATAAAGATAATATTGTAGTTCCCTCCTCTGGCCTAGTTCCTGATATTGAATTTAAAGAAAAAGCAGCAAATTATGGAATTTTGGGTGACCCCACAGAACCCCTTTTAGAAGCTGCTTTAAACGAAATTCAAATTTCTGGTAGGTATTCAAATCTTGAATCCAACAATAGTGATGAAATCACGATTTTGAATGCATTAGATTCAAAAAGCACGTTAATGATTGCAGACTAGCCTAAAAACTATATTTTTGTAAATAATAAATCATATAACTTTTATGGCGTCATCTGTTATTAATAAAAAAATTTTGATAATTGCTGTTATTATGTTGGCTGCTGTACTCACTAGACTAGTTCCTCATCTTCCAAACTTTACCCCTGTTACTGCTATAGCACTTTTTGGTGGTTTGTATATTTCAAACAGGATTTTGGCCTATGCTTTGCCTCTCATTATTATGTTTATTTCTGATATTTTTCTCGGCTTTTCTTCCATTACATTATTTGTTTATGCTGGTTTTATGCTAGTAACACTGATTGGTACACAAAGAAAAAAACCTAGTATTCTTACTATATTTCTGGGGAGTTTAAGCTTTTTTATTGTTACAAATTTTGGCGTTTGGTTGCTGGGCTATCCAAAGACTTGGACTGGTTTAGTAGAATGTTACACCCTAGCCTTGGCTTTTTTTAGAAATTCTTTGTTAGGTGATTTTTTCTATTCTGGAGTAATGATTATTGGATTTAATTTTATCCAAAAACACTATTTACAAGAAGTAAAATAACTTTAATTAGAACGATCGGCTAATATTAAATCCAAAGTGAAAATCACCATCGGTCCAATTGCCGGTACTGTTACCCAAGGCAGTGTTAGCATTCATAAACTGAGAATTTGTGAAGTGTAATTGAAACACATGTCTTCCCGTTTCAAAATCAAATCCTACAGAAAGTGGATTATTATAAAGTGAGTTTTTAGAACGATTCAAATGTGCACCATATTCCAAATTAAAAGACCAACGCTTACCAATTTGTAGCGTATTTCATCTCTTCTTATTGCTTAACAACACGCTTTGTTTGAACGGCATTATCAGTTACAATCTGTACCACATACATTCCTGATGCCCATGAGCTTGTATTAAGTTTTGGGTATGCTTTTTTAAGGGTTTTTTGTAGAGTTTGTTTTCCTAAAACATTGTAGACCTGAACGTTAGCAGACTGTATGTTTTGTGGGAATTCAAAATTTAATTCATCAACTGTTGGGTTGGGGTAAATTTCAAATTCTTCCATTGTAAAATATGGAGAACTTAGTACAAAAGACCCAATAGCTCCACCTCTATTAGAATGATAAGCCATTGACAAACCACTTCCTTTAGCCCAAAGTAAATTGAAATTACCAGTATTTGTGGTAAAAACATAATCTGCTGAATCGCCAGTGTCCAATGCACGAGTAGCTACAATTGTACGAACACTTCCTGGCGAATCGTTTGAAATAACCGTCCAATTTTGTGATTCAGTTGAATTAGGTTCACTTGTAGAACCAGTCAATTTTGCATCAACAAGGCCATTAGTATTGTAAAGAATAACGTCTTCTCCACCAAAACCCATACCATTCCCAGTGTTAACATCCAAAGCAACTCCCAGCCAGACGTTTGAAGGGCCAACCATTGTCATAGTTACCGTATCATTTGGGCCATCAACATCAAATTGTACTGTAAAGCCAGGTGTGAGTGTAATTTCACCAGTAGTGGTATATTGTGCTTGAGTAATAAAAAATGTAAAAACAAAGAATAGAAGTGTATTTTTTCGCATAAGCTATTGGTTTATTTTAAAAAGTATATTCATACGTTTATCATTTTGCATAACTGCAAAATCCATGGGCGATTGCCCAACGTTATTTTTATGGTTAGGATTGGCACCTGCTTCTAAGAGTATCAGTACTAAATCATAGTTCTTAAACATGACGGCATAATGCAACGCTGTAGTTTGATTGGCATCTTGTAGATTGACGTCTGCTCCAGCAGCTATTAATAGTTTAGAAATTGGATTATAACCTTTAACGGCCGAGGCCATCAATGGCGAACCGTCTTTTGTAGTACCATTGATGTCATCTATATTTTGTATAATATACCTTACAACATCAATATTGTTGTAGTAGCAGGCCAAAACAAGTGGCGTACTCCCTCTTTCGTCTTTTTGTGTTAAAATAGAAGTATCACCATTTGAAAGTGCTTTAAAATCTTCTACACTACCATGGCGCGCAAGGTCAAAAATTGAATCTTGAGCACACAAAACTTGCGTGATTAATAAAAGAGATAGTATTATTTTACTTCGATATTGCATTGATCTAACTTAACTTGTTCTAATAAGTCATCAAAGCCGATACATCGGCCTTTAACTTTTAAGTTGGTGTTCAATACATTTTTGGGAAGTTCTTTTTCAAATTTACAGTAAATTTTGTTATCTAGTGTTAAAAAACTTCATTTAATTTTGGTGACAACACCCTTCACAAGACTAGTTTTACCTAGAAATTTATATTACAAAAGAGGACAATATGATAAAATTCAATGGTACTTTTGATGTAAATGCAGATGACTTTACAATAGATTTTCCAAAAATTGTTTGTCATAAAGTCAGTGATACAGTGACTATTTCTTTAGATTTTCAACTCATAAAAAAGGCGACTAAAACGTCGCCTCTTTTTTGATTATTTACTCAAATACATTTTGCGTCTTGCATACAAGTCATAAAACTCATCGTCTTTTAGACTGTCTATAAATAAAATACTTTCTCCAGTACTTTTCATTTCTGGGCCCAATTGTTTATTCACATTTGGAAACTTATTGAATGAAAACACCGGTTGCTTAATGGCATAGCCATCCAAATGTGGTTTAAAATCAAAATCAGTAACTTTTTTATCGCCAAGCATCACTTTAGTAGCATAATTCACATAAGGTTCTCCGTATGCTTTTGCAATAAAAGGTACTGTTCTAGATGCTCTTGGGTTGGCTTCAATGATATATACTTTATCATTTTTAACAGCAAACTGGATATTGATTAGACCAACAGTATTTAGAGCAAGTGCAATTTTCTTTGTATGATCTTTAATTTGTTGCATTACCAAATCTCCTAAATTGAATGGTGGAAGTGTTGCATTACTATCACCAGAATGGATTCCACAAGGTTCTATGTGCTCCATAATTCCGATGATGTATACATTTTCTCCATCGCAAATCGCATCCGCTTCTGCTTCAATGGCACCATCTAAATAATGATCTAAAAGCAATTTATTATTTGGAATTTTACGAAGTAAATCTATCACATGATCTTCAAGCTCTTGCTTGTTAATGACAATTTTCATGCCTTGCCCACCAAGAACATAAGATGGTCTTACTAGTATTGGAAAATCAAGCTTATCAGCTACTTTCAGGGCTTCATCAGCAGTTTCGGCAGTGTCAAATTCAGGGTAAGGAATATTATTTTCTTTTAATAAGGTAGAAAATGAACCACGATCTTCGGCTAAATCTAAAGATTGGTAGCTTGTTCCAATGACTTTAATTCCATATCGATCAAGCTTTTCTGCTAATTTAAGAGCTGTTTGTCCACCTAATTGAACAATAACACCTTCTGGTTTTTCGTGTTGAATGATATCATAAATATGTTCCCAAAAAACAGGTTCAAAATACAATTTATCAGCAGTATCAAAATCTGTTGATACTGTTTCTGGATTACAATTAATCATAATTGTTTCGTAACCGCATTCTGCAGCGGCCAATACCCCATGTACGCAACAATAATCAAACTCTATACCTTGTCCAATTCTATTTGGACCAGATCCTAAAACAATGATTTTCTTTTTGTCTGTAACAATACTTTCATTGTCAGTTTTTGTTATTCCTTCTTTTGTAGTCATTTGACTTTCAAAAGTTGAATAATAATAGGGTGTTTTAGCTTCAAACTCTGCGGCACAGGTATCAACTAGTTTGTATACTCTATTGATATTGAATTCTTTACGTTTTTTATAAACCTGACTTTCAAAACAATCGAGCATATGTGCAATTTGTCGATCACCATATCCTTTTTGTTTTGCCTCTAGTAAAAGTTCTTTACTAATCGTATCAATAGAATAATTTGAAATTTCTTTTTCAAGGAAATACAGTTCTTCATATTGTTTTAAGAACCACATATCAATTTTGGTAATTTCATGGATTCTAGATAAAGGAATTCCAATTTGAATGGCGTCATAAATAACAAATACACGATCCCAGCTTGCATGTTTGAGTTTACTAATAATCTGCTCGTAATCAGAGTAGCTTTTTCCGTCGGCACCTAATCCATTTCGCTTAATTTCAAGAGATTGTGTGGCTTTGTGCAATGCTTCTTGGAAGGAGCGCCCAATACCCATCACTTCCCCTACGGCTTTCATTTGTAGGCCTAACTCGCGATCACTACCTTCAAATTTATCAAAATTCCAACGTGGTATTTTTACAATGACATAATCTAGAGTCGGCTCAAATAATGCCGAAGTTGATTTTGTAATTTGATTTTGGAGTTCATCCAAAGCATAACCAATAGCAAGTTTTGCTGCTATTTTTGCAATAGGATAACCCGTAGCTTTACTGGCTAGTGCAGAGGAGCGCGAAACTCTTGGATTAATTTCTATGGCAATGATTTCTTCTTTTTCATCTGGACTTACTGCAAATTGAACATTACAACCACCTGCAAAATCGCCAATACTACGCATCATATGAATTGCCATATCACGCATTTTTTGGTAAGTAGTATCGCTTAAGGTCATTGCTGGAGCAACAGTTATTGAATCTCCAGTGTGAATCCCCATTGGATCCATGTTTTCGATAGAACAGATAATAACAACGTTGTCATTTTCATCTCTTAAAAGCTCCAATTCATACTCTTTCCAACCCATCATCGCCTTATCGATCATAACCTCATGAATTGGTGAAATTTCCAATCCTCGTTTCAATAATTCATCAAAATCTTCTTCTTTATAGACTATTGATGCTCCTGCCCCACCAAGCGTAAATGAAGCTCTAATTACTAATGGAAAACCAAATTCTTGTGCAATTTCTTTACCCTTTAAATAGGAGTTTGCAGTGGCTTGTGGGGCCATAGGAACCCCTATTTTGAGCATAAGCTCGCGGAATTTCTCTCTATCTTCAGTTATATTAATGGCGTCAATATCAACTCCAATAATTTCCACACCAAAATCTTCCCAAATGCCTTTTTCGTCAGCTTCAATACAAAGATTTAGAGCAGTTTGCCCCCCCATTGTTGGCAAAACAGCATCAATTTGAGGATGTTCTTTAAGGACTTTAATTATTGATTTTGTATTGAGAGGCAACAAATATACATGATCGGCCATAGAGGGATCTGTCATAATTGTTGCAGGATTTGAGTTGATAAGAATAGTTTCAATTCCGTCCTCTCTAAGAGAGCGAAGTGCTTGAGAACCAGAATAATCAAATTCACATGCTTGACCAATAATAATAGGTCCTGAACCGATAATGAGTATGGATTTTAAATCTTTGCGTTTTGGCATTTTATTAGAGTTGAATAGGTATTAATTTTGTTCAAAAATAAACAACGTTTGGATACAAAAAAAGGCGTTACGACCAGTAACACCTTTAAATATATTAACAATTGTTAATCATTATTTTTTATGACGTATTTCAGATGAAACACTCAGTTTTTTTCTTCCTTTGGCTCTTCTTCTAGAAAGTACTTTTCTACCATTAGCAGAAGCCATTCTTTCTCTAAAGCCGTGCTTATTTTTTCTTTTTCTTTTAGATGGTTGAAATGTTCTTTTCATGTTATCTTAACTTGTTAAACCTTTTTTGGTTTTTATTTTTTTTTAAAAATTTTAAGCTTTCAAAAAAGCGCCGTGCAAATATACAAAGACTTTTTACTATGACAAACGCAATTTTAAAATATTTTTATTTTGTTTTTATTACATTTGTGCTCCTGTTTAAACTAAAAATATGTTCAATAAAAATTTTAAAATCGTTCTTTTTGTTCTAGCAATTGCCTATGCTATTTACCAGTTTACCGAATCTTACATTGGAAATGGTATCATGTTTATTTTTATTGGGCTAATTTTTTTATTTCTATATTTTAAAAATGAATTCATTTTATTGGCGTTTTTAAAACTTAGAAAACAAGATTTTGCAGGAACAGAGCGTTGGTTGAGTATAATAAGAAATCCAAAAACAGCTTTAACCCAAAAGCAACAAGGCTACTACAATTTTCTAAAAGGGATTATGGTGTCTCAAACCAACATGACCGCTGCGGAAAAGTTCTTCAAAAATGCGGTAAGTCTAGGACTTTCTATGGATCATGATATGGCCATGGCAAAGTTGAATTTAGCAGGAATTGCGTTTACAAAACGTCGAAAACAAGAAGCACAGCGATTACTTAAAGAAGCACAAACACTCGATAAAAGGGATATGCTTTCAGAACAAATCAAAATGATGAAACAGCAAATGAAGAAAGCTTCTATTCCAAATCAACACTACGGACAAATGCGTGGTGGGAGAAGACGCTAGGCCATAAGTCTTGAATTATTTTTGACTATAGTATTTTGGGTTTGGCAACTCAATTTTATATTTTTTCCTCGATTTATTGTTTAAAAATTCTTCTCTAAGCCAAGGATTATGCAATTTTAGTTGTTTGTAATTAATGCCGAAATCTTTACTGAATTTTACAAAATCTGATACAGCAGTATCAATTTCAATTTCAAAAGTGGGCGCATAAGTATATAAATCTTTGTCTTCAAAATTAAAACCATATTTTTTGGGGTGGGTCATGATTTCTTTTAAAGCAACGATTCTAAAAAGATAACGCCCAGTTTCTTCGCCAAGTAATAAATCATAATAATCTGAAACTGACTGACGCTCTAGTTCAGAAGAAATATAATTCATTCCTGCGTTGTATGAAGCTGCAGCTAGCGTCCATGTTCCAAATTTTTCTTTGGCTTTCAACAAATATTTGCAGGCCATCTGTGTTGACAATTTTATATTATAGCGTTCATCTACATTGCTATTGATTTCCAATCCATATTCTTTACCAGTTGATTTCATAATTTGCCAAAATCCTTTGGCACCGGCTGGAGATGTAACCTGCTGCAAACCACTTTCTATAAGTGCCAAATACTTAAAATCCTCTGGAATTCCATAAGATTCTAAAATGGGCTCTATAATAGGAAAAAATTTATGTGCACGTTTAAACAATAGTAAACCATTGGATTGCCAATAGGTATTAACGAGCAATTCACGATCCATACGTTCTTTTATGTCAGGCATAAATAGCGGTACTGATTCTTGTGAAAAATCAAGTCGTTCTGGTATGGGCAGAGCATATACATTGTAGTCCATTGTAGATGGTAATGTATGATTCTTTTTTGAAGTATCTGTTGAAAATGCAAGAGATAAAATTACGACTGTTGCAATAAGAGTAACGATAAAAAGTGTTTTTTTTAAGATATTCATAAGTGAGGAGTTTATGGCATAGCAATTTAAATAAATTTGATTAAATAATAACGTATCACCTAAAAAATAAATGGCTGTATTACCCAAAAAGTGTTAAAATTCAACCCAACAACAGTTTTTTTTGTAATTTTGTTAAAAATAATCCCAAATAACTAAAATTCTTAGAAATGCTTAAGGCTACAGATCTCATCGACAATCCTTTTTTACGCCAATACCAAGTTAAAGTTGGCTCAGAAATGGCTACCATTGAATACGCACAGCAAGAAAGAAAAATTTTCTTAACCAAGCTAAATGTTCCAGAATCTCTTGAATCTAACGAGTTTATTGAAGAATTTTTAAAAATTGTACTCGAAGATATCAGTGAAAAAAATATTAGTGTTGTACCCACAAGTCCTCCTATTGCAAAGTTTATTAAGAGAAATAGACGTTACAAAAAAATGCTTCCTGTAGGAATAAGAATTTAGCACTCTACAACTTCAGAAACAAACTCAAATCGCACCAAACCATCTTGGTCGATTGCCTTTAAATTCACTTCCTGTGTTGTATTAACTAATGCTGGATTCCATGGTGTTTTAACTTTTACATAGTTTCTTGTAAATCCATGAATATACCCATCTTTATTTTCGCCTTCAAACAAAACACTTTGTACAGTTCCCAATTGTGATTCATAAAATGCTCTACGCTTTTTAGCTGAGAGCCCACGCAACATCTTACTACGCTTACTACGAACGTTTTTAGGGACTTTTCCATTCATTGTTGCAGCGACTGTATTTGGGCGTTCAGAGTATGAAAATACATGTAAATAAGAAACATCTAAAGCATTTAAAAACTCATAAGTTTCAAGAAATATAGCATCTGTTTCACCTGGAAAACCTACAATAACATCAACACCTATACACGCATTAGGCATTTTTTCTTTAATGTGTGCCACACGATCCTGATACAGTTCTTTCATATAGCGTCTACGCATCAACTTAAGGAGTTGATTACTACCACTTTGAAGCGGTACATGAAAATGAGGAACAAAATTTTTACTTTGTGCCACAAAATCAATGGTTTCATTTTTTAATAAATTTGGTTCAATGGAAGAAATCCGCACACGTTCCAAACCTTCAACATTATCCAATGCCTGAACGAGTTCAAAAAAGGTGTGTTCGTGTTTTTTATTGCCAAATTCACCCTTTCCATAATCACCAATATTTACTCCTGTAAGTACAATTTCTTTTATCCCTTTTTGAGTAATCTCACGCGCGTTTTTTAATACATTTTGAAGTGAATCACTTCGTGAAATTCCACGAGCCAAAGGGATAGTACAATAGGTGCATTTGTAATCGCAACCATCTTGAACTTTTAAAAATGCACGAGTTCGATCACCAAAAGAATAACTCCCCACATAAAAGTCTGCATCTTCAATTTCACAAGAATGAATCGCTCCCACTTCGTTTTTGGTCAAATCATTAAGATAATCTGTGATTTTAAACTTTTCTGTAGCACCAAGTACCAAATCAACACCATCAACTTCAGCAAGTTGTTTTGGCTGCAGTTGAGCATAACATCCAATTGCAATTACAAATGCTTCAGGATTTGATTTTTGTGCTTGCTTAACGATAGTTTTAAAACGCTTATCGGAATTTTCAGTTACAGAGCATGTATTAATGACATAAATATCCGCAAATTCAGAAAAATCAACACGATCAAAATTTTCTTTTTCAAAATCTCGAGCAATAGTTGAAGTTTCAGAAAAATTCAATTTACAACCAAGGGTATAAAAAGCGACTTTTTTTTTGGCGTTCATTCTTGTACATTTACAAAGTGAACAAATTTACAACTAACAAGCTGAATGACAAAGTACACCTCTAATTTCTTTATGCTCAAAAATTGCTTAGCATTTTTCATTTTGATGAGTGTTTTAGGGTGTAGTAACTCTGATAATCTCATTAAAGACAACACTGTTTTTCGATATAATGAGCATAAAAATATCAGTGGATTAGACCCCGCTTTTGCAAAAGATAATGCCGATATTTGGGCTATTCATCAACTTTTTAATGGACTTGTTCAAATGGATGAAAGGATGCAAATCACACCCTGTATTGCTTCGTCTTGGACAATATCAGAGGATGGAACTCTGTATACATTTAAACTTCGTGATGATGTATTTTTTCATCCCCATTTTGAATTTGGAGAAAAACAAACAAGAACAGTCACAGCCGAAGATTTTGTGTATAGTTTTAATCGGCTAAAAGATCCAAAAATAGCTTCTCCTGGAGGATGGGTTTTAGATGCAGTGGAAGAGTACAAAGCCATTAATTCTAATACATTTCAGATTAAACTAAAGTATCCTTTTCCAGCATTTTTAGGATTGCTTACTATGAAATATTTAAGTGTAGTTCCAAAAGAAATCGTGGCGTTTTATGGTACAAATTTTAGAGCCAACCCCATTGGAACAGGGCCTTTTAAATTTAAACGTTGGTGGGAAAAAAACAAACTCGTTTTTAGAAAACATAAAAACTATTTTGAAGTTGATACAAATGGAGAACAACTTCCATATTTAGAAGCTATTGCCATCAGTTTTTTACCCAATAAACAAAGTGAATATTTACAGTTTGTTCAAGGAAATCTTGATTTTGTTTCTGGACTCGATGCGTCTTATAAAGATGATATTTTAACTTCATCAGGTCAATTAAGTCCAAAATACAACAACAAATTTTCAATGCTTCGAAGTCCTTATCTAAACACAGAATATTTAGGTTTTTTTATGGAATCTACAACATCAGAAGTGGAAAGTAAATTGATAAGACAAGCGATTAATTATGGCTTCGATAGAAAAAAAATGATGCTTTATCTTCGAAATGGAATTGGCATTGCTGCCAATGGTGGATTTATTCCCAAAGGTCTCCCTGGTTATGATGAATTTTCGGGATATCAATATGATCCAAAAAAAGCAAAAATTTTGGTCGAAGAATACAAAAAATTATCAAAAAACACCTCGCCCACAATTAGCATTTCGACCAACGAAAATTATTTGAATTTTTGTGAATTTATTCAACGAGCACTGCTGGATATTGGGATTAACGTTACTATTGAAGTGATGCCATCATCTTCTTTAAAAACAGCAAAGGCCAACGGAAAATTAGATGTTTTCCGAGCCAGTTGGGTTGCCGACTACCCCGATGCACAAAATTATTTATCGCTGTTTTACAGCGAAAATTTTACACCAAATGGACCCAATTATACTCATTTTAAAAACGCAACATTTGATAGTATTTATACCAAAGCCATGTCGGAATCTAATGTAGATAAACGTATCAATTTATATAAAAAAATGGATCAAATTGTCCTAGAAGAAGCTCCTGTTGTGGTGTTGATTTATGATGAAGTTTTGCGTTTTACACAAAAAAATATTAAAGGATTGGGCATTAATCCAACAAACCTGTTAGAGCTCAAAAATGTACAAAAAAACTAGGCAGTTCTATACCCTTTGGTTTGCTCAAAAACTTCGGTAAGAATTGCAGCGTCGATATCTGTAAATTCTACCCCTCGTCTTTTCATTACAACTTGTGCAACTTCAAAGGCTTTTTTGGTTAAATAAGTACTTAAACCGCTATGGCCTCCCCAACTAAAACTTGGTATAAAATTTCGTGGAAATCCACTTCCAAAAACATTGGCACTCACCCCTACTACTGTTCCAGTATTAAACATCGTATTGATACCACATTTACTGTGATCGCCCATCAAAAGCCCACAAAATTGCAATCCTGTTTTGGCAAAATTTTCGGACTCATAATTCCAAAGACGTACCTCTGCATAGTTGTTCTTAAGGTTAGAAGTGTTTGTGTCTGCACCCAAATTACACCATTCACCAATCACAGAATTACCCAAAAATCCATCATGAGCTTTATTGCTATAGCCAAAAAATACAGCATTATTGACCTCACCCCCAACTTTTGAATTTGGGCCAATGGTGGTAGGGCCATAAATTTTTGCTCCCATTTTAAGCACAGAATTTTCGCATAGTGCAAAAGGTCCACGAACCATACTGCCTTCCATAATCTCTGCATCTTTTCCAATATAAATTGGGCCATTTTTGGCATTTAAAACACAGAGTGGCAGCGCTGCACCTTCTTCAATAAAAATTTGTGTAGCATTAAAAGCAAAAACCTGTTCTGGAAGGGGTTGTGATGTTCTATTTTTTGTAATCAGTTGAAAATCAGCTTCTATGGCAGCGCCGTTCAATTGAAATATAGACCATGTATTTTTTACAGACAAAGTCAATTCTGGACAAACTAGTGGTTCAAAAGCATCAAAATCAATTTCACTTTGTGTTTCTGCAGCTCTAAATGCTACAACAACTTCCCCATCATAAATCACCTGCTTTGGCTTTAGATTTTGAATCATTTCTACCAAGTTCTCATTTGGCGTATAAGATGCATTAATGAGCGTATTCTCTTCCAATTCTACCATTGGGAATTTAGAAACCAAATAATCCTCTGTTATGGTTGTTGTGGTAGCCCCTAAATACCGTTCCCACTTTTCGCGAATCGTCAAAATACCAAAACGAATATCCGCAACAGGTCTTGTATACGTAAACGGCAACAAGGCGTTTCTAAAAGGGCCATCAAAGAGGATATAATTCATTTAAAATCTTTTTTGTAAAAGTAATAAAAAAGCCCTTCAAAATTTTGAAGGGCGTATTTTATATATTTTGGTGGGCTAAATTACTTTTTAAATTTAGCGTATTTCGTTTTAAATTTATCAATACGTCCAGCAGTATCTACAAGTTTAGATTTGCCAGTGTAGTACGGGTGAGATGTTCTAGAAATTTCCATTTTAACTAGTGGATACTCTACACCATCAACTTCTAACGTTTCGTTGGTATCGGCAGTAGATTTAGTTAAAAAAACATCGTCATTGGACATGTCTTTAAACGCAACTAATCTGTAATTTTCTGGATGTATATCTTTTTTCATCTCTTTTGTATTTAATTCGATTTTTTTTTCGAGTTGCAAATTTATGCATTTTTTATAAATCTACAACAGATTATTTTATTTTTTATTTTTCATTATAATATGTAACATTTTCCACTAACTTGCATCTAATAAACAAATCTTAAAAATTATATCTTATGGAACCAACCAACAAATCAAATTCAATCAATCTTGGGCTTTACCTTGGTGCCACATTGGCCGCTATTGTGGTTCTTATTTATGCTGTCAACCTTGACCTTATGGTCGAATGGTGGTTTAGCGTAGCCTTACTTGCCGTCGTTATCGCTTTTGGTATTGTCGCAGCCAAACGTGCCAAAAACAACAATGGAGGGTTTATTTCTTTTAAAGAGGCCTTTGTCAATTATTTTATCACCATTACTTTAGGAACAGCGATTAGCACTGTGATTGGTATTGTTATTTTTAACGTTATCGATCCAGAAGCCGCTACGCACCTCAATGAGCAAATTCTTTTAAAATCAAAACAAATGATGGAAAGATTTGGTATGCCACAGGAGGCTATGGCAGTGGCACTTGATGAAGCCAGTAAAAAAGATAACTTTTCGATTGGACCTCAACTGCAATCTTATGTATTTAGCTTGGCGCTTTATGCGGTTATTGGGTTGATCATTGCACTAATCGTTAAGAAAACAGATACAAGCAAAGCTTAATTTCGCTATTTTTGGGGTTTGTAAGTCAACCGAATGGATATTTCTGTCGTCATACCCCTTTTGGATGAGCAAGACTCATTGGTAGAACTCCATGATTGGATTGCACAAGTCATGCAGTCCAACCAGTTGACTTATGAACTTATTTTTATTGATGATGGCAGCCGGGATCAGTCTTGGGAAGTCATCACTAATTTAAGTGAAAAAAACCCGTCGGTTTTGGGATTAAAGTTTTCAAAAAACTTTGGAAAATCTCAAGCCCTTCATGCCGGTTTTGAAAAAGCAAAAGGTGATGTAATTATTACAATGGATGCCGATTTGCAAGATAGCCCCGATGAAATTCCAGAACTTTTTCACCTTATAAAAAACAACGACCACGACATTGTTTCGGGTTGGAAAAAAAAGCGTTATGACGCTTATTTCACAAAAAATTTACCCTCAAAACTTTTCAATTGGGCCGCTCGAAAAATATCAGGTCTAAAACTACATGATTTCAATTGTGGGCTAAAAGCCTACAAAAAAGAGGTAGTAAAAAGCATCGAGGTTTATGGAGAAATGCACCGCTATATTCCTGTTTTGGCGGTCAATGCTGGATTTAAAAATATCATTGAAAAACCCGTGGTGCATCAAGCAAGAAAGTATGGAAAAACAAAATTCGGTATGGAACGATTTATAAATGGATTTTTAGATTTAATCACAATTTGGTTCATCTCCAGATTTGCAAAACGCCCAATGCACTTCTTTGGACTGCTAGGCGTATTAATGTTTATTGTTGGCTTTGGATTTGCCTTCTATTTGGGGTTAGACAAACTCTATTTTAACCCCACCGGTCGTCTTATTTCCGAACGCCCAGAATTTTTTATTGCACTCACTACTATGGTGATTGGAACTCAGTTTTTTGTGGCTGGTTTTTTGGGCGAAATTATTTTACAATCTAGAAACAACAAAGAACGCTATCATATTAGCGCTACAACGAAATCACGTTAAAATTAATTTAAACGAAAGCAAATATTTACATTTGCAAAAAAATAAAACGAACTCAGATGAAACAATTACCTATAGAAAATATAAAAAAAGTGTCTTGGGATTGTGGAAAAATACAAATTGTCTACAAGGATGGCTCTAAATTACAATCTTCTGCTGAAAATATTGTTTTGATTTCTGATTATAAAAATAGTAGTGAAATTCCCTTAAACGACCATTGTCTTTAAAAAAATGTATAAAATGACAAAACTAAGCCCTCAAGTAGCAAAAAACGTTGACCACTGGTCATCAGATTTATTTGACGAGAATACACGTTCTGAAATTCAAAGCTTAGAAAACAACCCCGAAGAATTAGAAGATCGATTTTATAAAAACCTTGATTTTGGAACTGGCGGAATGCGTGGCGTTATGGGGGTTGGTACCAACCGTATAAACAAGTATACCTTGGGGAGAAATACTCAAGGGCTATCCAACTATCTCAAACAAATTTATCCCAATAAAAACCTCAAAGTTGCAATTGCTTATGACTGCAGACATAACAGTCAAACCTTTGCGAAAATTGTAGCTGATGTCTTTTCAGCTAATGGTATTGAAGTGTTTTTATTTGAAGATTTACGTGCTACTCCAGAGTTGTCATTTGCTGTAAAACATCTGAATTGCCAGTGCGGAATTGTACTTACCGCATCACACAACCCACCAGAATACAACGGCTACAAAGTATACTGGGAAGATGGTGGACAACTTGTTCCACCGCATGACAAAGCCATTATTTCGATCATCAATGGTTTAGATTATACCGAAATTAATTTTTCTGCAAAAAAAGACCTCATCCATTCCATTGGAAAAGACATAGACGATGTATTTATAAATGCATCTGTAAAAAATGGAACGCTAGATAAAAATAAGAACACCAACAGAGAAAACTTAACGGTTGTTTTTACATCACTGCATGGAACCTCTATAACAGCAGTTCCAGAAACATTGAAAAAAGCGGGCTACACCAACGTGCATATTGTTGAAGAACAAGCAACTCCAAACGGTGATTTTCCAACTGTAAAATCTCCTAATCCTGAAGAACCCGAAGCCTTAGAAATGGCTTTAGAATTAGCCGAAAAGGTGAATGCAGATATTGTTATTGGCACAGACCCTGATTGTGATCGCTTGGGAATTGCTGTTCGAAATACAAAAGGACAACTTACACTTTTGAATGGTAACCAAACCATGGTAATCATGACCAAGTTTTTACTGGATCAATGGAAAAACCAAGGTAAAATTAATGGTAACCAATTTGTAGGTTCAACTGTTGTTTCAACTCCAATGTTGCCAAAATTAACAGAACATTTTGGGGTAGAATGCAAAATTGAACTTACAGGATTCAAATGGATCGCCAAAATGATTGAGGAGTATCCCACAATGGATTTTGTTGGTGGGGGTGAAGAAAGTTTTGGGTTTATGGTCGGAGATTTTGTTCGTGATAAAGATGCGGTAACTTCTACTCTACTTGCTTGTGAAATTGCAGCTCTAACAAAGGCCAACGGAAGTTCATTTTTTAAAGAACTTATTGAACTATACTGTACACATGGGTTTTATAAAGAACGTCTGATTTCTATGACTAAAAAAGGAAAAAAAGGCGCCGAAGAAATTCAAAATATTATGGATCAAGCTCGAAACAATCCACATGAAAGTATAAACAACTCAAAAGTAGTACGCATAGATGACTACTTGTCATCAATTTCGAAGAATATGATAAATAATTCTTCAACTGAAATTGCAATCCCAAAAGCAAACGTTCTTATATTTACAACAGAAGATGGTAGTAAAATAGCATTGAGACCAAGTGGAACTGAACCCAAAATAAAATTCTACATTAGTGTCAATACAATACTATTAAGTAGTAATAATTACGAAGAAGTAAATCATGTTTTAGAACAAAAGATTGATCAAATTATAGCTTCAATGCAACTCATTTAGAATGAAAA
>Ga0233451_10000456_pt1 | contig 41023 bp, 41 predicted proteins | sample 011ome_29_FD_183052 | JGI IMG/M metagenome (GOLD analysis project Ga0233451, IMG submission 183052) | Coastal salt marsh microbial communities from the Groves Creek Marsh, Skidaway Island, Georgia - 011504CT (spades assembly) | ecosystem: Environmental > Aquatic > Marine > Intertidal zone >... | reverse complement strand
TTATTTGATTTTTAACCCAACAGTCAAAAAAATGTTTCGAATAACCATAAGCATTTAACGGTGAGAATTGATGCAGATCACAATCATCATCATAGCCATGCTCACCAAGTCCATAGGTTGCTGCTGAACTGGCATATATAAATGGTATTTTATTACTTGCACAATAGGACCAGAGTTGCTGACTAAAACGAATATTGCTAAAAAGAAGATTATTAAAGTTGTTTTCAGTTGTATCGCTAATAGCACCCATATGAATAATTGCATTAATTTTTTTTTGTGTTTTTAAAAAAGCAAATATTTTTTCTTTTTCAACAAACTCCAAAAAATTTCTTTTCGCGATATTTTTTTCTTTACTTGGATGATTTAATTCATCAACTATGATAATTTCTTTATCGTTAAGGATTGTATTTAAGTGCCAAGCAATCATGCTCCCTATCATGCCAGCGCCACCAGTTAATATAATCATAATCTGTCTTTTATTTTTTTTGCTTGCCTAATTGTTATTGCCGAAGCTTTCTCTTCTTTTGTTAGTGACCAGTTAGGGTCAATCCAGCCAACCAGATGTGGATGCAAAATTTTAACCATTGCTTCAATCCAGTGCTTATTATCATTCAGAGCAGGAATATAATCATAGGTGCCTCCTCCATGTGATTTAAATATATGGCGACCTTCCATATTTATTTCTTCCAACGTTTCAAGGCAGTCGCTAGAAAACCCTGGACATATAACGTGCACTTTGTTGGTTTTTTTCTCACCCAAGTCTTGTATAACTTCCGCAAAATAAGGTTTCAGCCATTCTGCTTTTCCAAATCTGGATTGAAAGCATATTTGATACTCATTATCTTTCAGCGCAAGGCTTTCTGCCAACAATCTGCCAGTTTTATGGCATTCGCAATGATAGGGATCACCTTGCAACAATGATTTTTTTGGTATGCCATGAAAACTCATAATCAATTTTTCTGGCCGCCCATTTTTCTTCCAAAAATTTAAAACAGAATTTTTAAGCGCGTTAATATAGTCAGGATGGTCATGGTAGTGGCGTATCGTTCTTGCCTCAGGAACATTTCTAGTTTTAAGGAGTACTTTAAAAAAGCTATCCATGGCAGAGGCAGATGAAGACGCGGCATATTGCGGATACAAAGGAAATAATAAAATGCGACTACAGTGCTGTGTTTTTAGTTTTTGAATAGCATTTGGCATGGATGGGTTTCCATAGCTCATGGCTAACTCAATTTCAATGGGCTGTTTATATTTGTTCTTTAATTCCTTTTTTAGCAAACGCGTTTGTTTTTTGGCATAAACCAATAAAGGGGAACCTTGTGCCGTCCAAACTTGTTGATATTTCTTTGCCGAGGCAGCGGGACGAAAAACAAGAATAATGCAGTGTAAAATCCAACACCAAATAAATCTTGGAATTTCTACTACACGACGATCCATAAGAAATTGCCCTAAATATTTTCTCAGTTCTTTACTTCTTGGCGCGTCAGGAGTTCCTAAATTAGCTAAAATAATACCAATTTTTGGAGGATCACCATGCTTGTAATCTGGTTCTTTTTTATAATAGGCCATAATTATTTAAATGAATTCCCAAGTAATTTTGCTGTAATATCAACGATCGGTATGATGCGTTCATAAGCCATTCGTGTTGGACCAATAACGCCAAGCATGCCTAATAGCTCCCCATCTGCATGATAAGGTGCAGTCACTACACTACATTCGTCTAAAGCTTGATAGCCTGATTCCTCGCCAATAAAAATATTAATACCTTTTGCATCATTACTTTTTTCTAATAGATCTAACAGGGCAGAGCGTTGCTCAAAGACTTCTACTATTTTTTTTATGCTGCCAATATTCTGACTGAGTTCAGTATTTTCTAAAAGTTTTCTTTGGCCTGAGATTACCATATTATCCAGCTCACCATTTTCTGAGGAAGTATCTATTGCCGCAGACATTAATTGCACAATATCTGATCTTAATGTTTTTAATTCTTTAATTAATATTTGTTTTGCTTCTAGGATAGTGTGGCCTTGAAAATGATGATTAAAGTAATTTGATGACTCAACGAGAAGGTTTTTGGGGTAACTTTTGTTTGTGTATAAGACCCTATTTTGAACCCTTCCGTCATCAGTGACGACAATTAGCAGTACTTTTTTTTCAGATAAACTTAAAAACTCAATGTGTTTAAATTTAACCTTTTTCGCTTTGGGCAACATTACCACGCCGGCAAATTTTGTGAGATCTGATAGTGAATTAGCAACTGAGGTTATCAAGTGCTTATTATCAGATAAATTAAATTGATTTTTTAAATTATCAATTTCTTTTGGATCCAGTGATTGCACTGTAACCAAGCTGTCGACAAAAAAACGATAGCCTTTATGTGTCGGGACTCTTCCTGCTGAAGTATGTGGACTGGCAATAAAGCCTGCTTCCTCAAGATCATGCATAATATTTCGAATGGTAGCTGGGCTAATCTCAAGCTCCGATGAAGCTGAGAGAGTTTTTGAACCTACAGGCTGCCCATCGCTTACATGAAGTTTAACTAACATTTGGAGTAATGACTGAGCGCGTTTATCTAATTCCATGAGCAATAAATTAGTTTATTTGTGATTGTTTGCATTAAAATGTGATCTTAAACTTATTTTACTGACTCAAGGCTAATATAGCTAGATTTATCAACATAAATGAAATCTTTTAAAAAAATTGCCGTTATTGGCAAGTACCCCTCTATTGAAGAATCAATTAATCTCCGTGAACAATTAAATATTCTTATTAGTCACCTGAAAAAAAAGAATTTCGACATTGTTCTGGAAAGTAAAACGCAACAACAATTCAAATTTGACAACTTACCTTCAATGACTTTAAAAGAAATAAATAAGAATGTCGATTTGGCAATTGTTGTGGGTGGCGACGGAACCATGTTAGGCGTAGCTCGAATGATTTTTGATAGCGGCATTCCTTTGGTCGGCATAAATCAAGGACGTTTTGGATTTTTGGCAGACTTAAATATTGACAGCATGATCAGTCATGTTGATTTAATTTTGCAAGGAGATTTTGTTGAAGACCAGCGCATGCTACTGCAAACTTCAATTATTCGTGATGATAAAAATATTTATGATTCATTTGCCTTGAATGATGTGGTCGTCAAGAGTGGCATCCGTTTAATTGAATTGGAGATTTATATCAACAATGCTTTTGTTCATCGTCAACGCTCTGACGGAGTTATTGTTAGCACACCAACAGGAGCAACGGCTTACGCATTGTCCGCTGGAGGACCTATTTTGCATCCGAAACTTAATGCCATGTCAATTGTCCCTATAAACCCGCATACATTAAGTAATCGGCCAATCGCTGTTGATGGTGAGAGCTTGATTGAAATTAAAATAATTCATCTTGATGAAGCCTATGTAAATATTGATGGGCAAATTAAGTTTCCATTGGATTTGAGGGATATTATAAAAGTTAAAAAATCAAATCAATCCATTTCCATTCTTCATCCGAAAGATTATTGTTATTTTGAGATGCTTAGAAATAAATTAAATTGGGGATAATAAGAGTCGTATGCTTGAAAATTTAACAATAAAAGACTTTATTATTGTTGATGAATTAGAAGTTAATCTATCTCCAGGATTTTCAGTATTAACCGGAGAAACAGGTGCTGGAAAATCAATTTTAATAGATGCTTTATCGCTTTGTTTAGGCCAAAGAAGTGACCCTGCACTGGTGAGAAAAAATAAAGATAAAGCAGATATTGTGGCCACTTTTAACATTGAAAAAAATGATGCGGTAAAAAATTGGCTACAAGAGAAAGAATTATTTCATGATAATTTATTGATTTTACGAAGAGTGATTCACGCGGATGGAAAATCTAAAGCATTCATTAATGGTATTCCTAGTATTCTTTCCGATTTAAAATTACTTGGTGAATTGTTAGTTGATATTTATAGTCAAAATTTTCACTACTCATTACTTAAGTCAAATGCACAAAGGGATATTTTAGATAATTTTGCTCATGCGCAATTATTTGCTAAAGAGGTTGAAGAGAAATTTCATACTTGGCGACAACTTTTTTTAGAGCATGAAAAATTCTTAAAAAATCAAGCCAGTTATTTATCAGAACTTGAAGAGCTTGAGCAGAAGGATAAAGAATATCAAGCGCTTGATTTTTCTATAGAGGATTGGCAAAAGATTCAAGCGCAGCATAAGATGATTTCTAACAGCACAGAGTTGGTACAAGGAATTAAAGAGGCCATAAATATCATTGACAATGATGATGGACTCTCATTGCGTCATCAATTAAATCTATTAAAGAGCTCACTTTCTTTTTTGTCAAAACTTGATGAAAAAATGCAAGAAAAACTTAATTTAATTGACTCCATTAGCATTGATTTGATCGAGCTTGAAAAAGATTTAGGACATCATTTACATATAATTGACATCAATGATAATGATAAAAATTTAATTGAAAATAAGATAAAAAACACTTTTGATTTCTTAAGAAAATATCATGTCAGTGCAGATCAGCTGGAAGAGCAACATGAAACTTGGCAAAAAAGAATTATTTTTTTAAGAAGTTTAACTAATGAGTCAACTTTAGAGTCCTCGTTAAATGATGCAAAATCAGAGTTTGATGCCGCTGCAAAAGTTTTATCCGAAAAAAGAAATGAAGCTGCAATGAAATTAAGTCAACAAATTTCAGCTCGACTTAATAGCCTCTCATTTGAAGGGGCTAAGTTTGAAGTGAAATTGAACCCCTCAGAATCATCTAGTTACGGTAATGAAAAAGTTGAATTCTTAATCGCAACATACAAAGGTGCAGATTTAAGGCCTATTAGTAAAGTTGCTTCTGGCGGTGAATTATCAAGAATAAGTTTGGCTATTCGAGTTTCTTCAATTAATGATTCTGATGTTCCCGTAATGATTTTTGATGAGGTTGATGTTGGCATTGGTGGCGGAGTTGCTGAAACGATAGGTTTGTTATTAAAGTCGTTGGGCCATGTGCAAAACAAACAAGTATTTGTTATTACCCATTTACCCCAAGTAGCAGCACAATCAACTAATCACTTTAAAGTATCAAAGATTACAAAAAATGATGAGACACTCAGCCAAATTGTTTTGTTAAATGAAGATTCTCGACTGGAAGAAGTGGCTAGAATGTTAGGTGGGCTTGCAATTTCGGAAAAAACCAGGGCACACGCCAAAGAGCTATTAGGCTAATCTTTTCTCCTCGGGCAAGGTTTTTGCTTGCAATCAGCGTATATGTAAAGTGAGTGTTCGATAATTTGAAAGCCCTTGTCTTGCGCGACCATCTTTTGTCTTTTTTCAATTTCATCATCGCAAAATTCTTCCACATGCCCACATTGTAAGCAAACGATGTGATCATGGTGCGATTGTTCATTTAATTCGTAGACGGCTTTACCGCTTTCAAAATGATGCCGAATAAGAAGTCCTGCTTGCTCAAATTGGGTTAGGACACGGTAAATGGTTGCTAAACCAACTTCCTCGCCTGAATTTAGCATAATTTTATAAATATCTTCAGCAGAGAGATGTTCTTCACGATTGCTCTCAAAAATATTGAGCACTTTTATTCTTGGAAGCGTAGCTTTTAGCCCAGTTTTTTTTAAATCAACATGTTCTTCCATGGCATGTAATTCCCTTTATCACTGATTTATACACATGGTATATTAACGTTGTTTTCAAATAAAGCGAATTTCATGCGTTTCTCAATATTTTTCATTTTTTTCTTGCTTGCGGCCTGTGCACCCATTCAAGAGTCATCCTTAATTTATAAGCATGATATCCAACAAGGCAATGAGATTGATACGCAGATGTTATTACAATTAAAACCTAAAATGACAAAAGCCCAAGTTAAATTTGTGCTGGGAACACCATTGATTCAAGACAGTTTTCATAAAGATCGTTGGGACTATATTTTTGTTTTGATTCAGAATGGTAAAAAAGTTGAGAGACGTCACATCATCTTAAATTTTGAAAAAGATCTTTTAAAAAGTATTACCGGCGAGGTCATTCCAAGTCAAGGAAATAAGGAGGCAATTCAAGCTGCACCAAAAGTTATAGAAATTGACAATACAGATAAAACCCAAGAAGAGGAGAGTTGGATTGATAATATGAAGTTTTGGGAGAAGGATGATAAAGAGTTAATTGACAATCAATCAATACCAAGCCCAGAAAAAGAAAAACAAGTTGATATTGAGCCCAAATTAGAGAGAAAACAGCCTCCACAACAAAATACTGGTGATGTTAAAAAAGATGCTCCCGAGACAGAAAAGGGCTGGTTAGATAACCTTAAGTTTTGGGAAGAGGATGAGCCTGAATTTATTGAAAAAAATGATAGTCAAGTATATGAAATTCCTGATGGTGAAATTGACAATGTTGATTCAAAAAATCCTCCATCTGATGAGCTTAAAGAAAGTGAAGCAGATGATTATGTTGATGAAATTTTAGAAATTAATTCGCAAGAATCATTAAATGAAAATATAAAACAAGATCTGCTGCAAGATGACATAGAATTAATGGAATCACCAATACAAGATCGTCCAAATTCAGTCTCTGACGAAGGCAGTAAAAAAGATATAATGGATGAAAATCAAAATGAGGATAATGAAGATTATTTCGATCAACTTTTAGAAAAAATTGGTTTTTAGTTATGAATAAGACATTAAATGTGATTATCGTAGGTGCTTCAGGAAAAATGGGGCAGACCTTAATTGATGAGATTTTTAAGGACCCTAATTTACAACTCGTCGGTGCAATAGATCATCCAGACTGCGGAAGAATTGGAGAAGATGCAGGAGAAAAATTAGGTTTAAAAACGAATATATCAATATCTGCAGAGCTTGATGTAATCAAAGATGCAGATATATTAATTGATTTTACTCGCCCGCAGGCCAGTGTAAATTATTTAGAACATTGCGTTTTACATAATATTAAATATGTTTTAGGGACAACGGGTTTTGATGAGAGACAAACGTCAATGATAAAAAAAGCTGCTGAAAAAACTGCTATTTGCTTTGCCCCGAACATGAGTGTGGGGGTCAACCTCCTGGTATCTTTAGTGCAACAAGCGGCAGCTATTTTAGAGAAAGATTTTGATATAGAAATTATTGAAGCGCATCATCGGCATAAAGTTGATGCTCCCTCGGGAACAGCATTACGACTTGGTGAGGCAGCTGCCGATGGAGCAAAGCGTAATCTTAAAAAGAATGCTATTTATCATCGCGAAGGAACTATGCCAGTAAGAAATATTTCAGACATTGGGTTTTCAACTATCCGTGGTGGTGACATAGTGGGTGATCATACAGTTCTTTTTGCAGGTGACGGTGAGCGTATCGAATTGACTCATAGAGCAAGTAGCCGAGCAACTTTTGCCAAGGGGGCATTAAGGGCAGCTAAATTTTTATCAAATCATGATCAAGGTCTTTTTGACATGGCAGATGTGTTAAAAATTAACTAAATAACGAAATTATAAATTGCTCATAAGACAGCAATGATTTATAATTTCACCCGACGGGGGGATTTATCCACCCGTTTGTTTTATCTAGCTTTAACTATCTCAGGAGTTATGTTTGTCGTATCAAAAGCCGGCCATGTTAGTGCTTGCAGACGGAACAGAGTTTCGAGGAAAGTCAATTGGAGCAGAAGGTAAGGCAATTGGAGAGGTAGTTTTTAATACCTCGATGACAGGCTATCAAGAAATCTTAACAGACCCATCCTATTCACAACAAATCGTTTGTTTAACCTACCCCCATATCGGTAACACTGGTATAAATTCTGAGGATATCGAATCTAATAATGTTTATGCAACTGGGTTAATCATTCGAGACTTATCGTTAGTCAGTTCTAATTTTAGAAGTGAGATGGATTTATCCAGTTATTTGATCAAGCATAATATCGTAGCAATTTCTGATATTGACACCCGCCAGTTAACTAAACATATTCGTCAAAATGGCGCACAATCCGGCTGCATTTCTACAATTGAAAATAAACAGGCCACACATCAAGCAGCAAAAAATTTTCCAGGCCTAGCGGGAATGGATTTGGCTAAAGTAGTCTCAACGAAAAAAAATTATTTTTTCGATGAGGGCGAATGGGCTTTGGGTAACGGTTTTGAAAGAGCTAAAAAATCCTCTTTTCATGTTGTTGTGTACGATTTTGGTATTAAAAAAAATATTTTAAGAATGTTAGTATCACGAGGCTGCAAGTTAACGGTAGTGCCGGCAGACACTGATTACAAAGAGGTTATTAAATTAAAAGCTGATGGTATATTTTTATCAAATGGACCAGGTGACCCTGAACCTTGCGATTATGCCATTAAAAATATTCAAGGCCTTCTTGATCTTGATTTACCTTTATTTGGAATTTGTTTGGGCCATCAATTACTAGCAATAGCGGCTGGGGGTAAAACTAAAAAAATGAAATTTGGGCATCATGGGGCAAATCATCCTGTGCAAGATTTAATAAACAAAAAAGTTTTTATTACCAGTCAGAATCATGGCTTTACAGTTGATGAAAAATTGCCTAAAAATATTCAAGTAACTCATCGATCATTATTTGATGGAACAATTCAAGGCATACAGATCTTAGATAAACCTGCTTTTAGTTTTCAAGGTCATCCCGAAGCAAGCCCAGGTCCGCAAGAGATGAGTTATCTTTTTGATAAATTTTTGAATTTCATGACAGAAAAAAAAGGTAACGCATGACAAAAAGGACAGACATAAAGTCAATTATGATTATTGGTGCTGGACCAATAGTTATTGGCCAAGCCTGTGAATTTGATTATTCTGGCGCACAAGCCTGCAAAGCTCTAAAAGAAGAGGGTTACCGTGTCATTTTAGTCAATTCAAATCCAGCAACAATTATGACCGATCCAAATATGGCTGATGCTACTTATATTGAGCCAATTCAATGGCAAATCGTCAGTAAGATTATTGAAAAAGAAAAACCGGATGCATTGTTGCCAACGATGGGGGGGCAAACAGCATTAAATTGTGCGCTTGATTTAGATCGCGAAGGAATATTAGAGAAATTTAATGTTGAGTTAATTGGTGCTTCAAAAGAGGCAATTGATAAAGCGGAAGATAGGCAGCAATTTAAAGAAGCAATGACAAAAATAGGTCTCGCTTCAGCGCGCTCTGCAGTTGCTCATAGTATGGAAGAGGCGTTGCAAGTGCAAGCGAGCATTGGCTTTCCCGTCATTATTCGACCCTCATTTACAATGGGTGGCAGTGGCGGTGGTATTGCCTATAACAAAGATGAGTTTATGGAAATATGTGAACGAGGACTTGACGCTTCACCAACCAATGAGCTTTTAATTGAAGAGTCACTGCTAGGATGGAAAGAGTATGAAATGGAGGTGGTGCGTGACTCCAATGATAATTGCATCATCATTTGTTCGATTGAAAATCTCGACCCGATGGGTGTTCATACAGGTGATTCTATAACAGTGGCACCATCACAAACGTTAACGGATAAAGAATACCAAATCATGCGATCCGCCTCGATAAATGTTCTGAGGGAAATAGGTGTTGACACAGGGGGATCAAATGTTCAATTTGCAATTAACCCCGATGATGGAAGAATGGTTGTAATTGAAATGAATCCACGTGTTTCGAGATCCTCAGCATTGGCTTCAAAAGCTACGGGTTTTCCCATTGCTAAAATAGCTGCAAAGCTAGCCGTTGGTTATACGTTAGATGAGTTAAAAAATGACATCACAGGAGGACTTACCCCTGCATCATTTGAGCCAACTATTGATTATGTTGTTACAAAAATCCCCCGATTTGCTTTTGAAAAATTTCCAAAAGCTGATTCACGATTGACGACGCAAATGAAATCTGTGGGCGAGGTAATGGCGATTGGTCGAACTTTTCAAGAGTCATTTCAAAAAGCATTAAGAGGATTAGAAATTGGGGTTGATGGCTTGGTTCCATTATCCGGCGATAAAGATGAAATTATTAGAGAATTGAGACAACCAGGACCAAATAGAATTTGGTATGTTGCTGATGCAATGAGAATTGGGATAGATCTAGAAGCAATCTTTCAGAATTCGAAAATCGACCTTTGGTTTTTACGACAAATTAAAAATATTGTTGATGCGGAAGATGAAATCAAAAAAAAGAATTGTGCTAAATTGACCGCAGAGGAGTGGTTAGAAATTAAAAGGTTAGGTTTTTCTGATTCACGTATTGCTACCTTAGTTAATATTCCCGAATCCAAAGTAAGACAATACAGATTTTCCAAAAATATACACCCAGTTTATAAGCGTGTGGATACCTGTGCTGCTGAATTTACAACAAACACTGCTTATTTGTATTCATCCTATGAAACCTATTGTGAGGCGGAGCCAACGGATAATAAAAAAATTATTATTATTGGTGGTGGCCCCAATCGAATTGGCCAAGGGATTGAATTTGATTATTGTTGTGTGCATGCCTCGTTAGCGCTGAGGGAAAACGGTTTTGAAACGATTATGATCAACTGCAACCCTGAAACAGTATCAACTGATTATGATATTTCAAATCGCTTATATTTTGAACCCGTAACACTCGAGGATGTGCTGGAGATTGTTAGAAAAGAGTCTCCATTCGGCGTAATAGTTCAATACGGAGGACAAACACCTTTAAAACTTGCAAAAGCTTTGTTTGCAGAGGGGGTACCCATTATTGGAACATTGCCAGATGATATTGATGCTGCTGAAGACCGTGAGAGATTTCAGGCTATTTTACATAAACTTAAATTAAAGCAACCGCCCAATCGAACTGCTAAAACCGCAGAGCAGGCATTGAAATTGGCTGAGGAAATTGGCTATCCTTTGGTTGTGAGACCGAGTTATGTGTTGGGTGGAAGAGCAATGGAAATTGTTCATGAACAATCTGATTTGGAAAGATATATGCGCGAAGCCGTCAAAGTTTCCCATGACTCACCTGTGCTTCTGGATCGTTTTTTAAATGATGCAATTGAGGTTGATGTTGATGCATTATCTGACGGAAAGGATATTGTCATTGGTGGAATCATGGAGCACATTGAACAAGCTGGAGTACATTCTGGCGACTCTGCCTGTTCCCTGCCACCCTTCAGCCTGGATACTGAGATTCAAGAACACATCATTGAACAAACAAAAAAATTAGCGAAAGCACTCAATGTTGTTGGGTTGATGAATATACAATTTGCAATTCAAGATAAAACTATTTATGTTTTGGAAGTTAACCCAAGAGCTTCAAGAACCGTTCCCTTTGTTTCTAAAGCTATTGGAAGACCGCTAGCAAAAATTGCTGCAAATTGTATGGCTGGAATTTCACTCAAGAGCCAAAAATTTACAAAAGAAATCAAACCAAGTTTTTATTCTGTAAAAGAGGCCGTGTTTCCGTTTATAAAATTTCCTGGCGTTGATACGATATTAGGTCCAGAAATGAAATCAACAGGAGAGGTAATGGGTGTTGGACCTACGTTTGCTGAAGCTTTTGTTAAGTCACAATTAGCCGCATCCATGAATTTACCTAAGAGCGGAAAAGCCTTTTTGAGCGTTCGTCATGAAGATCATTATGGATGTATTGATATTGCAAAATCTTTAGTAGTATTAGGTTTTGAGCTCGTCGCAACTAAGGGAACAGCAAGAGCAATAAAAGAATATGGCTTGCGTGTTGAGTCGGTAAATAAGGTTGCCGAGGGTCGTCCGCATGTTGTTGATATGATAAAAAATGATGAAATTGATTTTATCGTTAATATCACAGAGGACAAAAAAGCAATTGCTGATTCTTATGAAATTAGACGCAATGCCTTACAAAACAAAGTAACCTATTACACAACGCTTGCTGGAGCGCGTGCAGCATGTATTGGCATGGCTTATGCGGATGAATTTCATGTTATGCCGTTGCAAAGCTTGCATAATTCAAAGGCTTAAAATAAACTTCGCTCGATAACTTATTATTTAATCATTTTTTTGGAAACCTGATGGCTCAAATTCCCATGACCCGTAATGGTCTTGAAGCAATAAAAAAAGAGTTACAAATACTTAAAAGTGTTGACCGACCAAAAATTATTGAGGCGATAGCAGAAGCTCGTGCGCAAGGTGATCTATCGGAAAATGCTGAGTATGAATCAGCAAAGGAAAGACAAGCTTTTATCGAAGGCCGCATTGCTGAAATAGAGGCAAAAATCTCTCAGGCTGAGGTAATTGACCCTGCATCAATCAATGCAGACGGTCGATGTGTATTTGGCTCTACCGTTGAGTTAGAGGACCTTGATGACGAAATGAAGGCTAAATATCAAATCGTGGGTGATGATGAGTCCAGTATTAAAGATAATAAGATTTCCATAAATTCACCGCTCGCAAAAGCATTGATTGGTAAAGAAGAGGGCGATATTGTTGAATTTGAAACCCCTGGCGGTTTAAAAAATTATGAAATATTAAAAGTATCTTATGTCTAATTTCTTAAGAAATTTAAATATCATTATCGCAACCTTATGGATTGGTGGACTGTGGGCAATGTTGATGGTAACCACCATCTTGTTTAATAAAATTCCAAGCTCTTATATCGCTGGTAACCTTGCAGGTGATATGTTTCAGTTTATGAACTATTTTGGCTTGGCTAGTGCATTTTTTATTGTAATGACAAGTTTTAAATTAGATGGATTTAAATTTTTAAGACACTCTACTTTTTGGCTAATTTTTCTAATTTCATGTTTGATCTTGTTAAATTATTTTGGTATACAGCCCTTATTAGATTCATTTAAAGTAAATGCCTTACCTAAAGAGGTCATGGAAAGTGTATTTGCTAATAGATTTAGCACTTGGCATGGGGTTGCAAGTATTAGTTACTTGATTGAGTGTATATTGGGATTACTTTTAATTATAAAAATTCGCTAAACTATTAGTCAGGTAGTCGTATTAAATTTTTTTCACTGGGCTGATAAATTATGAGTAACTTTCCTATATGATTTATTGGCGCAGCCCCCGTAACTTTACAAATTTCCTCAAATAAGTTGATTCGGGCTTGCCTATTGTCCCCTAAAACTTGAATTTTTATTAACTCATGCGCTTTTAGTCCAGCCATAATCTCTTTGACAACAGGCTCAGTCAAGCCTTTGTTGCCAATTGTAACAATAGGCTTTTTATGATGTGATAAGGCTTTGAGAAAAGCAATTTTTTTTGAATTGAGCATAATTTTAGCGAATCATAACAGATGAAAAGAACGAAAACTAGTAAAAACTGGATGCATGAGCATGTGGATGACTTTTATGTAAATGAAGCACAAAGACTAGGATATCGCTCAAGGGCGGCATTTAAGTTACTGCAAGCAAATGAAAAATATAAATTTTTAAAGCAAGGTTCTCGAATAGTTGATTTGGGATCCGCACCAGGAAGTTGGTCAGAGGTGTTATCAAAATTGATTGGAGAGAGAGGTAGAATCATCGCCCTAGATATTTTAGCAATGCAAAATATTAAAAATGTTGAATTTATTCAAGGTGATTTTAGAGAAGAGGCTGTTCTTTTGCAATTAGAAAGAAAACTTGAAAATGAACAATTAGACCTTGTTATTTCAGATATGGCCCCCAATATAAGTGGTATTAAAGTTAAAGATCAATTAGAAATTATTTATTTAAATGAGCTAGCACTTGATTTTTCTTTAAAATGGTTGAAACCGAATGGACATTTTTTGGTCAAGTCTTTTGTTGGAACTGATTTTGAAAAGTTTCTTGGCCAAGTTAAGAGAAGTTATAAAAAAGTTACGACATTTAAACCAAAAGCGTCGCGCGACCGAAGCTCAGAAATTTTTATTTATGCGAGAGATTTAGTAGCTCACTGATTTTATTTTGAAACTGGTTTAAAATACAATTAAATATAAAAAAAGGTATTCGAATTGAATAATAATACATTAAAGAGTATTGCATTATGGATTGTCATTGGTTTGATTATGATGACAATATTCAACCAATTTTCTGGTTCTGCACGGTTTGAAAATAAATTAGTGTATTCCCAGTTTATGGCTGAGGTGAAAGCTGGAAATATTGCTAATGTGCAAATTAATGATGAGCAAAATACCATTACAGGTACCACTGTCGATGGTAAGCGTTTTGTCACTAATGCCCCATCTGACCCATGGTTAGTGTCTGATTTATTGAAAAATAATGTTGTGGTCGATGCTAAAGCTAAAGAACAACAGTCTTTATTGATGAGTATATTTATTTCTTGGTTTCCAATGATTCTTCTTGTGGGTGTCTGGATATTTTTTATGAAACAGATGCAGGGCGGTGGCAAAGGTGGTGGGCCCTTCTCATTTGGAAAAAGTAAAGCGCGCCAATTAGATCAAACTACTAACAAAACTACTTTTGCTGACGTTGCTGGGTGTGATGAAGCAAAAGAAGAAGTACATGAATTGGTCGATTTCTTAAAAGATCCATCTAAATTCCATAAGCTTGGAGGCCGTATCCCACGCGGAGTATTAATGGTAGGTCCTCCAGGAACAGGTAAAACTTTACTTGCAAGGGCGATTGCAGGGGAGGCTAAAGTTCCATTCTTTACTATTTCGGGATCAGATTTTGTTGAGATGTTTGTAGGCGTCGGTGCTGCTCGGGTTAGAGATATGTTTGAACAAGCAAAAAAGAATTCACCATGCATTATTTTCATTGATGAAATTGATGCTGTTGGCCGTCATCGTGGCGCTGGTATGGGCGGCGGGAATGATGAGCGAGAACAAACACTAAACCAACTTCTTGTCGAATTAGATGGATTTGAGGCGAATTCGGGTGTGATTGTTATTGCAGCAACAAACCGCGCTGATGTTTTAGACAAGGCCCTTCTCAGACCCGGACGCTTCGATCGTCAAGTGGCTGTATCCCTTCCTGACATCAAAGGTCGCGAAGAAATATTGCACGTGCATATGCGTAAAATTCCAATGGATTCTGATGTGAAAGCAGATATTCTTGCGCGCGGAACTCCTGGATTCTCTGGTGCGGATCTAGCAAACCTCGTTAATGAAGCGGCACTATTTGCAGCACGAAGAAATAAACGCAGTGTTGATATGGAAGATTTTGAACAAGCTAAAGATAAGCTTTACATGGGGCCAGAAAGAAAGTCGATGGTTATGCGTGAAGAAGAGCGTCGAAACACAGCCTATCATGAATCAGGCCATGCATTAGTTGCAAAGTTATTACCTAATGCTGATCCTGTGCATAAAGTCACAATCATGCCTCGCGGTTGGGCACTCGGCTTGACATGGCAGTTGCCTGAATTTGATCGATTTAGTAATTTTAAAGACAAAATGCTGGAAGAAATTGCGATTTTATTTGGGGGCCGTATTGCTGAAGAAGTGTTTATGAAACAAATGTCGACTGGCGCAGCTAATGATTTTGAAAGAGCAACAAAACTTGCCCGAGATATGGTAACGAAATATGGCATGTCTGATAAATTAGGCACGATGGTATATGCAGATTCTGAAAACGATACATTTATGTCGATGTCATCAAAATCAATTTCAGAAGCGACACAACAAAAAGTCGATGCTGAAATAAAACGTATTTTAGATGAACAGTATGCTGTAGCACGTAAGTTAATTGAAAAAAATAAAAAGAAAATTGAAGCCATGGCGAAAGCACTTCTTGATTTTGAGACTATTGATAGTGATCAAATTAATGACATTATGGCTGGCAAGAAAGTACGTCCGCCAAAACCCTCTAAGGGTTATGATAGTAAACCGACCAAGGGTGGAGGCTCGCAAGGTACAAGTGGTAACGTTAGCCCACAACCTACAGCCAAGAATTAGTCTGGCAAGAGGGGCTTTATAGCCCCTTTTTTATGTTGACACTCAAACATCTAATATCAAAAAATAAAAGCCCATTAATCATGGGTATCTTAAATGTCACCCCCGATTCTTTTTCTGACGGAGGTATTAATTTAAATCCGAAGGATGCTGTCAAGTCAGCTTATAAAATGCTTAACGCAGGCGCACATATTATCGATATTGGCGGTGAGTCAACACGTCCTGGAGCATCATCAGTATCTATAGAAGATGAGATAAAACGTGTTGCACCAGTGATAAAAGAGCTTAGAAAAAATAAAGAGCTGTATTTATCTTTAGATACCAGCAAACCTGAGGTCATGAAACTTGGGATAGAACTCGGGATTAATATGATAAATGATGTGCGTGCACTGCAAAATAAAGGAGCCCTAAATATTTTTTTAAAGTCTCAATGTGATATTTGTTTAATGCACATGCAGGGATCACCCAAGACTATGCAAGCTAAACCACGATACGACGATGTTGTTGACGAGGTTATTTCATTTTTAAAAAAGCGCATAAATATCTTATTAAAAAATAATATTTCCCCTGAAAGAATTGTCATTGATCCTGGTTTTGGGTTTGGTAAGACGCATGAGGATAATCTAATTTTATTTCAGAATATAAGAAAAATATCGCAACTAAAACAACATTTACTTATCGGAGTGTCACGAAAATCAATGATAAAAAATATCTTCGGCCCTAATGAGGATGATATCATTCAGGCAAGTGCTATTCTTGCTGCAGTAGCTGTAAAAAATGGTGCAAATATAATTCGTGTGCATGATGTTGATGAGACAAAAAAAGCCATTCAATTTTTAAATTAGATATATGAAAAAACGTTTTTTTGGTACTGATGGTATTCGTGGAAAGACTGGGGAGCATCCAATCACTCCTGACTTTTTTGTGAAATTAGCCTACGCAACAGGATTGGTTCTAACAAAGCACCATAAATCAAAAAATAATCCTTCTGTAGTGATTGGTAAAGATACGCGCATTTCAGGCTACATGTTTGAATCTGCATTGGAGGCTGGTTTTTCTGCAGCGGGTGTCGATACTTATTTAACTGGGCCAATCCCTACTCCAGGCATTGCCTATTTAACGCAAAAACTTGATGCAGATATTGGGGTTTCGATTACAGCCTCACACAATCCATTTGGTGATAATGGTATTAAAATTTTCACTAAAAATGGAACAAAATTATCTGAAGAAACAGAAATTGAAATTGAACAATTATTAGATGAAGCGCTCGTGCTGGTAACTACTGCAAAATTAGGTAAAGCACGCCGACTTGACGATGCCTATGATCGATATATTCGATTTTGCCTCAATACCGTTTCCAATGAACTTGATTTTAAACATTACAAAATCGTTATTGATTGTGCAAATGGGGCGACTTATCATGTGGCCCCAAAAATTTTTCGTAGCCTTGGGGCAAAAATTATTACCATTAATAATTCACCCGATGGATTAAATATTAATGAAGCTGCAGGCTCTGATCACCCAGAATCGTTAGTGCAAGCTGTAAAGAAAAATCAGGCAAATTTAGGTATAGCTTTTGATGGCGATGGCGACAGAATTTTGGTTGTGAATAATGATGGATCGATTATTGATGGCGATCAAATTTTATTCATCATACTGAATTATTTCCAACAACAACAAAAACTTAAAGGGGGTTTAGTTGGCACACTCATGACGAACCTTGCCTTAGAAGAAAAGTGTGCTGAAATGAATATTTCTTTTTACCGAGCGAAAGTTGGTGACCGTTATGTAGCTGAGGCCTTAAGAGAAAAAGAATGGGTGATAGGAGGCGAAAATTCAGGCCATATTGTGCTTTTAAATTATCATTCTACGGGTGACGGTATTATTTCTGCTCTACAACTTCTAAGTGCGCTTGAAGTCAACAAAATGTCATTGAGTGAAGCACTTGCTAACTTTTCTTTATACCCACAACAATTAATTAATATCCCTATCAAAGAAAAACTCGATTTAGATAGCCAAATTATAAAAGACCTCGTTAAGGAAGCTGAAATGATTATGGAAGGCAAGGGCAGAGTATTAATAAGGCCATCAGGCACTCAACCCTTGTTGCGCATTATGACTGAAGGTCCAGAAAAGCTATTGGTTGTTAAAGCGGCTAACTATCTAGCAAAAGCAATAAACTAATTTACCCAAATTTACCTGTAATATAATCTTCTGTCTCTTTTTTTGATGGGTTAGTAAATATTTGATCGGTAAGATCATGCTCTACTAATTCGCCTAAGTACATATAAGCTGTGTAATCTGAAATGCGCGCAGCTTGTTGCATGTTATGTGTAACAATTAGAATTGATAATTTTTCTTTAAGTTCAGACATTAATTCTTCAATATTGACAGTTGCAATCGGATCTAATGCTGACGTAGGTTCATCAAAAAGCATGATTTCTGGCTCTGTAGCTAAAGCACGGGCAATACAAAGTCGTTGTTGTTGGCCCCCACTTAAATTGAAAGCTAGATCATATAAGCGATCTTTTACTTCTTCCCAAAGCGATGCCCCTTTGAGCGCTTCCTCAACCTTGTCATCAAGGGTATGTTTATTTCTCTCGCCTCGTACTCGAAGGCCGTAGGCAACATTTTCATAAATAGATTTTGGAAAAGGATTAGGTTTTTGAAACACCATACTAATTCGCATTCGCACCTCAATGGGATCAACTTTCTTCGCTAAAATATTCGTGTTGTCAGGATAAAGAATAATTTGGCCATCATAGCGGTTGCCAGGATAAAGATCGTGCATGCGATTGAATGATCTTAAAAAAGTCGATTTCCCACAACCAGAGGGGCCGATTAAGGCAGTAATCTTATTCTCATAAACAGCTAAATTTACTTTTTTTAAAGCTTGAGTACCATCTGCATAATAAAAATCTAAATCTTTCGATTCAGCTTTGATGGTGTCATTAAATCTTTTTTTCTTTGAGGCTACCATTTAATTTTTTTCCTAACGTTATACCTTAATTTTATTGCAGCTCCGTTCATTAGTGCTGTTAGTATAATTATGACAGCACCCGTTGCTGCAGCATTAATATGAAATGCATGTTGGGGTCTTGAGATCCAATTAAACATTTGAATAGGCAATACAGTAAAGCCAGAGTCTAACCATTCAAAATTTATGAATGGTACCTCTGGCATGATAGGTGAAGGCGGTAAGAAGGCGATAAATGTTAATGCCCCAATCGTAATTACTGGCGCTGTTTCTCCAATTGCACGCGCCATACCGATAATAACACCAGTTAATATTCCACCGTATGAGTAGGGAATAACGTGATGAAGGACAACATGCCATTTGGTTGCTCCAACTGCAAATGCAGCTTCACGAATATGTATGGGAATAGCACGTATAGCTTCTCGTGTAGAAACAATGACGATGGGTAACATCAATAATGCCAATGTTAATCCCGCCGTTAATATACTTTGCCCTAAATCAAATGTGTAGACAAAAAGACCTAGCGCAAGAAGACCATAAATGATTGAAGGGACACCTGCTAAATTAGAAACATTAATTTCAATAAGGTCAGCAAACCAATTTTTTTTAGCATACTCTTCTAAATAGACACCCGCTGCTATGCCCAGGGGTACCGCAACAAAGAAGGTTACTAAAAGTACCAAAGAGGACCCAATCCAGGCAGATAAAATTCCAGCTCTTGCTGCACGTCGAGATGGATAATTGGAAAAAAAATCTAGATTAAATTTTGGATAGCCATCAATGATCAGATCTAAAAATAAAATGATTAATGTAATCGTCAATGAAGCAATGACAAATATACCCGTTGCGGCAAAAAGAAAATCATTCTTTTTATGTTTTTTAATTAGTGATCTTATTTCATTAAGATCTTTTAAACTTTTAGCTTTGCCTTGTTGAGCCATTTATTAATAGCGCTCCGAAAATTTCTTCCGTGTCCAATGACCCAAAATATTTAAAAATAAAGTCATGATCAAGAGTGTTAAACCCGCAGCAAAAATACTTTGATAACCAACAGTGCCGTGCTCGAGATCACCCAGGGCAACTGACACGATATAAGCCGTTATTGTGGCTGCTGATTCCACGGGATTAAAAGTAAAATTAGGTTGCTGGCCGGCAGCGATTGCAACAATCATTGTTTCGCCAACAGCACGACTTACTGCGAGAATGTAGGAGGCAACAATACCGGAGGTAGCCGCTGGAGCAATGACTCTAATTGCTGTTTGAAAACGTGTTGCTCCCATTGCATAGGCACCTTCGCGCATTGCCATAGGTACAGCACGCATTGCGTCTTCCGATACTGAGGCGATATACGGTACGATCATAATACCCATTACAATTCCAGGGCCTAGCATATTAAAGGTAGTTAGATCTGGATAAATTTTTTGTATTAAAGGGGTTACAAGCATGAGTGCAAAATAGCCAAATACCACCGTAGGCACTCCCACTAATAATTCAAGAATTGGTTTAATGGTCTCACGTGTTTTATGGCTCGCAAATTCAGATAAATAAATGGCGGTGATTGTGCCAAGCGGGACAGCAACGATTAGCGCAATGATGGTGGTAGTAAGCGTGCCTGATACTAGCGCCATGATGCCATAATGTTTAATGGAGTAATTGGGTGTCCATACAGTGTCTGTTAAAAAATCATAAAGACTCACATGTTGAAAAAACGGAATCGCTTCCACCACTAAGATATAGACAATTGCTGAGGTAATAAAAACTGCAACAACTGCAGATAAAAGCAAGCCGACTTCTATAATTCGTTCAACAAAATTTCTTCTGAAATTTTTAGCCAATCCAGGGCTAATGACCAAGTCTTGCATTGCATGTACGCTCATTTTTGAAGAAGTCTTATGATAACAAACTTAGTGAAAATTTAGATAAAAAAAAGGCAACAAATTGTTGCCTTTTTTTATTTCAATATTTATTAATTGGAGGCCGATAATTTTAATATTTCTTCAACACTTAAACCAATAGCTGGTTTTGCAAATGCAGTTCCAGTTTTGAGCTTTTTATAGTGATTTATAATCGCCGTATACTCTTTATCAGTGAATGGCACGTAGCCAACCTCAGCGGATAATTCCTTAGCATTATTTAAGAAAAAATCGATGAATTTTTTTACGTTGACATCAAAAGCTGCTTTCTTTGCATTAAGATAAATGAAGAGCGGTCTTGAAAGCGGGTTATAAGAACCGTTTTGTGCTGCCTCCAACGAGGGCATGATAAACTTGCCAGCAGCATTTTTAATTTTGACTGCTTTTAATTTTTTCGAATTTTCTGTAAAGTACGCTAGACCAAAATAACCGATACCGCCCTTGTCGCCCGCGACACCTTTAACAATAATATTGTCATCCTCAGAAGCAGTAAAGTCTCCCCGAATGGCTTTGGATTTTCCATTTACCGCTTCAGTAAAATAATCAAAGGTACCTGAATCAGCGCCTGGACCATATAATTTTAAGGGCATATCTGGAAAGCTGGGACGGACTTGATTCCAATTAGTAATTTTACCTTGTGCAGCCGGTTCCCACATCATTTTTAATTCTTCAATGGTCAATTCGTTTGCCCAGTCATTACTTTTATTTACTACCACGGTGAGCGCATCAAAAGCGACTGGAATTTCGATGAAATCAATACCTGCTTCATTACACTTTGCAATTTCTTTTGATTTAATGGGTCTTGACGCATTTGAAATTACGGTATCGCCCCGGCAAAACTTTTTGAACCCTCCACCGGTACCCGATACCCCCACCGTAACTTTTATGCCTGTTTCAATTTGAAATTCTTCTGCAACGGCTTCGGCGATAGGATAGACCGTGCTTGAACCATCAATCTCGACGATATCAACTGCCGCTGAAAGTGGCGCCGATAGAATTAGTGATGATGCTACGATTAAACTCTCTTTTAATAGACCAAGGGATAACTTTTTCATGCATTTGCTCCTGATTAAATTTAATTACTGCATAACTTTATCGATTAATTATGACACTTTCATGACAAATATTACGTTAACTATTTGAGGGTATAATAACAACTTTTTGAGAGATGTGATGCATATGGAACAAGAGGAAATATTATCCCTTCGACAACAACTACATGAGATTAATATAAAATTTGATAGTCTCAGGGGGTATCTTTGACCTTGAACAAAAAAAAGAACAGATTGTAAAGCTCTCGCAACAACAAGAGGATCCAAACACTTGGTCTGATCACGCATTAAGTCAAAAGATTGGTAAAGAAAAGAAAATATTAGAGACCATTGTTGAACAATCTGATTTACTAATTTCTCAGCTGCAAGATAACGATGAGCTTTTTGCAATGGCAGTGGCGGAGAATGATGTTGAGACGCTTAAAATATTAAAAAAAGAAATTACTCATTTGGATGAATTGGTCAATGATATTGAATTTAAGCGTATGTTTTCCAACCCCATGGATCCGAATAATTGTTTTATCGACTTCCAATCAGGCAGTGGCGGCACAGAGGCACAAGATTGGGCAAACATGTTATTTCGCATGTATGTGCGTTACGCGGAACGAAAAAATTTCAAAGTAGAAATACTCGAATTTTCGGAGGGGGAAGTAGCTGGCATCAAAGGCGCAACCTTAAAGATATCTGGCGACTATGCTTACGGTTATTTTCGTACGGAGACCGGCATTCATCGGTTAGTAAGAAAGTCACCTTTTGATTCAGGTAGCCGAAGACATACCTCATTCGCAGGCGTCAATGTATATCCTGAAGTGGATGACACAATCGAAATTGAGGTGAGTCCAGCGGATTTAAGGATTGATACGTATCGTGCTTCAGGGGCGGGTGGACAGCATATCAATAAAACAGATTCTGCTGTTAGAATTACACATTTACCAACGAATACAGTGGTGCAGTGCCAAAATGATCGTTCGCAACATCGCAATAAGGCGGAAGCAATGAATATGTTGAAAGCACAACTTTATGCCATGGAGCTGAATAAACGTAATGAAGAAAAACAGGCCATGGAAGATGCAAAGACTGATATTGGCTGGGGCCATCAGATTCGAAGTTATGTTTTGGATCAATCACGAATTAAGGATTTGAGAACAAATGTTGAAGTTGGAAATACGCAAGGGGTCTTAGATGGGGACCTGGATCAATTTATTTTAGAAAGTTTAAAAAAAGGGGTTTGAATTGACAGACAAGCAAGAGCCGATTATTCAAGATGAAAATACTATTATTGCGGAGCGACGCGCAAAGTTAAAAGAATTACGCGACCTTGGCGACGCCTTTCCAAACCAATTTACGCCCACAGATTTTGCAAAAAATCTTCAAGCTAACTTTGCTGAATTTGATAAAGCGACAATGGAAGAGAAATCTATCTCTGTTATTGTTGCTGGTCGTATGATGTTGAAACGTGTGATGGGCAAGGCAAGTTTCGCTACTATTCAAGACACGACTGGGCGCATTCAGCTGTATGTAACGAGAGACCTCATCAATTCTGAGAAAAACCCTGAACTTTATTCACAATTTAAAAAATGGGACTTGGGCGATATTTTGGGGGCAACAGGCAAATTGTTCAAAACCAATACGGGTGAGTTAACAATTGAAGTTAGTGAAATTATTCTTTTAACGAAATCGCTGCGACCATTACCGGAAAAGTTTCACGGTTTATCTGATCAAGAAATTAAATATCGTCAGCGCTATGTTGACTTAATTGTCAACGAAGAGACACGCGATACTTTTATGAAACGAAGTAAGATTATCTCAGGTATCCGTGATTTTATGATTAGCCATAATTTTCTTGAGGTTGAGACCCCCATGTTGCACCCAATACCGGGTGGTGCCAGTGCCAAACCTTTTATGACGCATCATAATGCTCTTGATATGGATATGTATTTACGAATTGCTCCTGAGCTTTATTTAAAGCGTCTCGTTGTGGGAGGATTTGATCGTGTTTTTGAAATCAATCGAAATTTTCGTAATGAGGGCCTAAGTGTAAGACATAACCCAGAATTTACTATGATGGAGTTTTATGCCGCTTATACCGATTATCAATGGCTGATGAATTTTACTGAAGATTGTATTCAAAAAGTTGCTGAAGACATTACAGGAAGTAATCTTGTAACTTATCAAGGCAAGCAAATAGATTTTTCGAAAAGTTTTGATCGATTAACCTTAGTGCAGGCAATTTTAAAATATTCTGAAAAATATAAAGAAACTGAATTAGTAGATATTAGCTTTCTTAAGCAAACAATTAAAAAGTTAGGAGGTGAGGCACGCGAAAATGTTGGGCTTGGCGCATTACAGTTAACCCTCTTTGAATTAGTTGCTGAAGAACATTTATGGCAACCCACATTTATTGTTGATTACCCGGTTGAAGTTTCACCCTTAGCTAGGGCATCATCAAAAAATCCAGACATAACTGAACGATTTGAGTTATTTATCGCAGGCAGAGAAATAGCCAATGGATTTTCTGAATTAAATGATGCCGAGGACCAAGCAAAACGATTCAAAACGCAAGCTGCTGCGAAAGAGGCGGGCGATGAAGAAGCTATGTATTATGATGCCGACTTTATTCGTGCATTAGAATATGGGATGCCTCCTACAGGGGGCTGTGGTATCGGTATAGATCGCCTGGTAATGTTAGTGACTAATAGTGCAAGTATTCGAGATGTTATTTTCTTTCCACATATGAGGCCAGAATAAATGCACATGCACCCTAATTTAGATCGTGATCAGATCACTCCACAACAAGCCCTTGATATTTTAATTGAAGGAAATGGGCGCTTTATAAATAACGTTCGACGACAACATAACATGTTGCAAATACGTGATGAGTTAAAAGATAAGCAACATCCATTTGCATCAGTGTTAGGCTGCAGTGATTCAAGAACAACGGTTGAATTAATTTTTGATCAGAATTTAGGTGATATTTTTAGTGTTAGATTGGCTGGCAATATTGCATCCAGAAAAGCAATTGGTAGCTTAGAATTTTCTACCGAATATTTGGGTTCGAAAATTATTATCGTTATGGGCCACACGAATTGTGGCGCAGTGAAAGCTGCCTGCGATGATTATCATGGGGGTAACATTGGTGAAATAATTCATTTAATTAACCCTGCTGTTGCTGCTGAAAAATCGGTCAATGATAAGGACGAACGCAATTCCAATAATAGTGAATTTGTTGAAAAGGTTTGTTTCTTAAATGTCCAGCATCAAATTCAACGATTACTAAGATACAGTCAAATTATTAAGAAACAAGTCAAAGAAAAAAGAGTTGGTTTGATCGGTGCCGTTTATGATCTTGCTACAGGCGAAGTTATCTTTGACAAAGATAGCCTTTATCTATGAGGTATTCCCACAATAAAACAATAAATTAATTTTTGTCATCAAACTGTCATAATTCTAGTTCAATATCTCTCCTGTAATAAATAAATTTAGGAGAAATACATTGAAAAAGAAATTAATTCCAGCAGTGGTCGCATCGATGTTTGCGGCGCAAATTTCTTTAGTTTATGCTGACTCAACTCAAGATCTGATCGACGCATTAGTTGTAAAAGGCGTTCTTACTGAAGATGAAGCCAGTCTTTTAAGTAAGGGTAGAAAAGCTGAAAAAAAATCTGAAGGAACCGTATCTAAAAAATTAGAACTCGTCAGCCCTGACGGTAAGAGTTCTGTGAAGCTATCTGGACGTGTTCAGGCGGACTATCGATATTTTGATGCATCACCTGAGTCTAAAGATGAAGAAGATGAATTCAGTATGCGACGCGTTTATTTAGGTGCGAGTGGTAAATGGAACGAATACATTGGCTATAAAGCTAATTTGGAACTTAAATCTGGGGATATGATTCTTGGTGAAGCTTACCTTAACTTAGGATATTTCAAACCTGCACAACTTACGTTTGGTCAATTTAAGGCCTCGATGAGCTTGGAAGAAAGAACCAGTTCAAGATTCTTAAACTTTACTGAAAGGTCGTATGTTAATAACGCGGGTATTACTGAAGGTAAAGACACAGGTGTTATGCTCCATGGTACCCCAACCAAGGGCTTTAACTACTCCCTAGCCGCTGTGAATGGCTACGGAATGAATAATGGGATGTCTGATAATGATGATGACAGCCTAGCTTACATTGGTCACCTGGATGTTGACCTGGCCACTATGAATAAATGGAAGGGCAAGGTTTTCCACATTGGTGCGAGTACAAAAATGCAAGATATCGATGTAACTAACTACATGAGTAATGTTAAGATGCAACAAGGATCTATTGGCAAAGGTTATACGTTTTATGATGCATCAGCAAATGCTGGTGTAACGGAAACTGATTTGAGAACGTTTGGTGGTGAATTAGCCTTCGCTAATGGTCCATGGAAAGTTCAGGCAGAATATGCAACCACAAACTTCGATTCAAATATAGATGATCAGGATATCAAAGCTTACTATTTGGAGGCTGCCTGGTTAATTACCGGTGAAAATTATGCTGACTCCTACAAATCAAAATCGATGGGGGGTAAGTTTGACCGAATTAAACCGAACAGCAACTTTAATCCAGAAAATGGTAAAGGTATCGGTGCCTGGGAAGTTGCATTAGGTTACTCTAAATTTGATGCATCCGATGTTACCGAAGCAAGTGCTGGCTACGATATTACAGCAGCTATGGCAAACGAGGCTAAATCTTGGCGTGCCGGCCTTAAATGGATCCTCGATCCTAATACGCGCATGATGTTGAGCTATGTCGATACAGACTTTGATGTGAGTGGTAATAGCTCAACTTACACAGGTATCAATGATGAGCAAGCCATCAATTTTAGAGCTCAGTTTGATTTCTAAGAAGGTTTAATCTCCTAAATATAAAAAAGCCCGTTTAACGGGCTTTTTTTTATCCTTCCTTGGCAAGGTTGATGGTGTATTTAGGCAGTTCTATGGTGAGATCTTGATCTTGGACAATCGCTTGGCATGATAGGCGAGATTGCGGGGTGAGTCCCCATGCTTTATCAAGCATATCATCCTCATTCTCCTCAGAAGGATTTAAAGAGTTAAAACCCTCACGGACAATGACATGACACGTCGTGCAAGCACACACTTGATCGCACGCATGTTCAATAGCAATACCATTTTCTAACAATGTATTGCATACACTGTCACCCTTTTTAGCCTCAATCACATCACCTTCAGGGCAAAGGCTTTGATGAGGTAGCACAATAATTTTTGGCATCAGAGTTTCATATCCTTAATGTCTCTGCCTGTTAAGGCATTTTTAATTGATTGGTCCATCCTTAATTGAGCAAAATATTGCGTGGCATTATTGAGCTGATCAATTTGTTCTTGAATAAGATTGCGGTCATTATTTTTTAAGCTTTCCCTTAATTGATCAAGAGCTTTATTTATTTTTTTTATTTCAGGCTCATCTAAAATGTTTTGATCCTGTTGTAACGCTCTTTCTACCATCTCCCGCATTTGCATTGCCTCAACTTTTACTTCAGCCAAAGCTCGATTTTCTTTATCTTCGTCGGCAAGTTGAAAAGAGGATTCAAGCATTTTTTTTATCTGGTTGCTATCAAGTCCGTAAGATGGTTTAACTTCAATAGATGCCTGCACGCCAGTTGAAAGTTCCTGCGCACTAACTGACAATAATCCGTCAGTATCAACTTGAAAGGTAACACGAATTTTTGCTGCACCCGCGACCATCGGCGGAATACCTTTTAGGCTAAATTTTGCCAGTGAACGACAATCACTTACAAGATCTCTTTCTCCTTGAACAACGTGAATCATCATGGCATTTTGCCCATCCTTGTAGGTCGTAAATTCTTGTGCCATAGCAATCGGTAGGGTTGAATTTCTTGGAATAATTCTTTCAACAATCTCACCCATGGTTTCAATGCCTAGTGAGAGTGGAATAACATCCAGCAGTAGGTGCTCATCATTTGAATTACCTACCAACATATTTGCCTGTTGAGCTGCCCCAAGTGCAACAACCTCATCCGGATTGATGTCGTTGAGTAAATCTTGCTTAAAAAAATCCCGCATAATTTTTTGGATAACTGGCATACGCGTTGAGCCACCAACCATGACAATGCCATCAATGTCTTGGATGGTAAGGTTGGCATCTTTCAGTGCTCGTTTTGTTGCATCAATGGTTTTCTTAATTAAATGTTGCGATAAATCTGCAAATAATTTTTGGTCAATTTTTGTTTTGATATTTACGGAGCTGTTAAAAGAGTGCTCCACGCTAACAATTTCATTATCGGTTAATTTTTCTTTGATATTTTTTGAAAGTGTTTTTAATTTTTGTTTGAGCTGCGGATCTTGAAAGTCATAAGCGGACTGTTTCATTAGCCACTGAAAGATTACTTCATCAAAATCATCACCGCCAAGTTGTGTATCGCCATGAGTAGCAATGACCTCAAATAAACCTTTGCTTAGACGCAAAATTGAGATATCAAAGGTTCCCCCACCCAGATCAAAGACAACATAATTTCCTTCTACTTTTTTATCTAAACCATAAGCAATTGCCGCAGCAGTGGGTTCATTAATTAGACGCAGGACGTTAATCCCAGCCAATTTTGCTGCATCTTTTGTGGCTTGCCGTTGCGCATCATCAAAATAGGCTGGTACGGTAATAACGGCACCTAAGATATCGTCTTTAATGTGCTGTTCCGCTATAGTTTTTAATTTCTTAAGAATTTCTGCAGAAACCTCGACAGCTGATTTGGTTCCTTGTTTTGTTGCTATGCCTATATAACTTTTTTCATCGGAGAGATTATTGGAGGAAGTATGAGGAGCAATATCTGAAAACCTTTTACCCATTAAGCGTTTAACTGACGCAATAGTGTTAACAGGGTCGTCGTCTTGATTTAATTTGGCAGCTTCTCCAACCAAGATAGTGTTTGTTTGGTATTGAACGACCGATGGAATTAAATTATTTTGATTTTCATGACTTAATATTTTTGCAACACCACTTTGCACTGTCGCTACCAGTGAATTCGTCGTGCCCAAATCTATACCGATAGCATTGCGATGCTCATGGGGGAGTGTGCCTTTTCCAGGTTCTGATATTTGTAATAATGCCATGCTTAATCTTCCATCAATGAGAAGCTTTTATCTTTTATTTTTTGGTTGAGTTTAGCTAAAAATTTTATTTTTGCTAATTCAGATACAACTGCAGCGTAGTTTCTTTCATCATCCAGCTGCCTCTTAACTTGTTGAAATTTTTCATTTAAATTTTTTGTAATTTCATTAAGAAATTTAGATAACTGCTCAATATTTGATTGCCCCTCTAATTTTTCCTCCATCTCCATTTGCTGCATTAAAAAATTATTATCTAGCGTCACATTAGGTGAAATATTATTAATTTTTAACAGATACTCAATACGCTCGATTGGGTTTTTTAAAACTTTGTAGGCATCGTTTATTTCGGTTGACTTGAGCAGTGATTGCGTTTTTTCGGTATCAGTGGCATTCACAAATCGATCAGGATGAATAGATTTGAGTATTAAACGATAATTTTCATCCAGCTTTTTTTCATTGATATTGAATTGAATGGGAAGTTGGAAAATTTCAAAAAAATTTTGTGTCAAACCGTGAAACTTTCCCCACAACCGCAACTATCTTTTACATTGGGGTTATTGAATTTGAAGCCTTCATTTAACCCCTCACGGACAAAATCAAGTTCGGTTCCATCAATATAAATAAGGCTTTTAGGGTCAACCAAAATTTTCACACCATGACTTTCAAAGACTTCGTCATTGGGGTCAATTTTGTCAACAAATTCAAGGACATAAGCCATACCAGAGCAGCCTGTTGTTTTAACAGCGAGCTTTAAACCTAGACCTTTACCACGTGATTGCAGGTATTTTTCCGCACGCTCAGCAGCCTGTTTTGTTAATGTAATTGCCATTTATTTCTTTTTAGATTTAAAATCAGCAACGGCTGCTTTAATTGCATCTTCAGCCAATACCGAGCAATGAATTTTAACCGGTGGCAATTCTAATTCTTCAGCAATAGCTGAATTTTTAATCTGCGCCGCCTCGTCAATTGATTTTCCTTTCAACCATTCCGTCACAAGTGAACTTGATGCGATGGCAGAGCCACATCCATATGTTTTAAATTTCGCATCCTCAATAAGTCCTGTATCAGAAACTTTAATTTGCAGTTTCATTACATCACCACATGCGGGCGCGCCGACCATTCCTGTCCCAACATTCGGATCATCTTTATTTAAGGACCCAACGTTACGTGGGTTCTCATAGTGGTCTAGTACTTTATTACTGTAAGCCATTTTTTTCTCCTAAAATTTAGTGCTCAGCCCATTCAACTTTTTCTAAATCAACACCGTCTTTGAACATTTCCCAAAGTGGGGATAAATCTCTTAATCTATCGATCTTTTGTTTTACTAATTCAATAGTAAAGTCAATATCCGATTCTTTTGTAAAACGTCCTATAGAGAAACGAATTGAGCTGTGTGCCAGCTCATCAGAACGTCCTAATGCTCTTAAGACATAGCTCGGCTCCAGACTTGCAGAGGTGCATGCAGAGCCACTAGACACGGCAATTTCTTTGATTGCCATAATGAGTGATTCACCCTCTACATAGTTGAAGCTCACATTTAAGTTATGTGGAACCCTTGACTCTAAGTCACCATTAACATAAGTTTCTTCAATTTCGGTTAAACCATTAAGTAAACGTTGGTGAAGTTGATAAATGCGTTTATTTTCTGTATCCATTTCTTCCCGAGCGAGACGAAAGGCCTCTCCCATGCCTACAATTTGGTGCGTTGCCAGTGTACCAGAGCGCATACCACGCTCATGTCCACCGCCATGCATTTGTGCTTCAATTCGAATTCGAGGTTTACGTCGCACAAAAAGTGCACCAATTCCTTTTGGACCGTAAGTTTTGTGTGCTGAAAAGCTCATTAAATCAACTGGTAATTTCTCTAAATCAATTTTAACCTTGCCCGTTGCTTGCGCAGCATCGACATGAAAAATTATATTATTTTGTCGACATATATTACCAATCGATTCGATGTCTTGCATGACGCCAATCTCATTATTTACAAACATAACGGTTGTTAATACAGTGTCGGGACGAATCGCAGCTTTGAATTTTTCTAAATCAATTAAACCATTTGGTTCGGGTGTTAAATAGGTTGCGTCGTAACCTAGGCGCTCCATTTCACGGACAGCATCGATCACAGCTTTATGTTCTGTGGAACACGTAATAATGTGCTTTCCTTTGCTGGAATAAAATTGACTGCCACCTTTAATTGCAAGATTGTTTGATTCGGTGGCTCCTGATGTCCATACAATTTCACGCGGATCGGCATTCACCAATAAAGCAACCTCTTTGCGTGCATTTTCGACTGCTTTTTCAGCGGTCCAACCGTAAGCATGGCTGCGAGACGCAGGGTTGCCAAAATCCTCAGTAATATAAGGAATCATCTTTTCTGCAACCCTGGGATCAACCGGGGTGGTTGCGGAGTAATCTAAGTAAATTGGCATTTTTCTTTGTTCGTTATTCATAGTTTCCTCGAGTATTTATGCTGCCATCGCAGTTAATTGTTTTAAACGTTCAGTTTCTTTTTTCAATGCAGCAACAAAATCTTTAATATTTTGCAGGGTAGTGTCTATCCCTAAACTAATTCTTAATGCACTCATTGCTGTTTCTTCGTCAATATTCATGGCCAACAAAACATGGCTTGGTTCATTATTGTTACTTGAACATGCTGAGCCACTTGCAATTGCATAGCCAAGGCGATCAAGTGCGGTTAATAAAGTAACACCATCAATACCTTTAATTGAAAAAAATGTCGTATTAGCAACCCGCTTTACTTTCTCGCTAAAAATGATTGCACCCATTTTTTTTAATTCACTTTCTAAAAATAGCTGTATTTTTTTTAATGCATCGTTGTATGTGACAAGATTATTGTGGGCGCGTTCACATGCTTTTCCAAATCCAACAATGGCAGCTAGGTTTTCCGTCCCACTGCGTAAGCCTCGTTCTTGACCGCCACCTTCAATAAGTGGGTAAAGGTCAATTTTCTTATTCATCACCAAAGCAGCAATTCCTTGCGGCCCATAGATTTTATGACTTGAAATTGTCATTGCATCCAGACCAAGATCTTCAAAATTGACATTTATTTTTCCTAATGCCTGTACCGCATCACTATGAACTTGAATATTGTGATCTTTCGCAGTTGCGACAATTTCAGTCAAATTTTGGATTACCCCGGTTTCGTTATTAACAGCCATGCAAGAAATAAAATTTATTTTTTTTAATTCTGCTGCACTTAGATTTTTTATTTGAATTTCTCCAGCTGCATTCACAGGAATTTTGGTTGCAGAATATCCTCTAGACTTGAGCGATTCAATTGGTCTTGATATGCATGGATGTTCGATGCTACTGTAGCCAAAATGAATATTGGGTGAACTCTTTGCGATACCTTGGATGATCATATTGTTTGCTTCAGAACCACTGGCAGTAAAAATTACTTGGCTCGGATGAGCGTTGACACTCAAAGCAACTTGCTCACGAGCATCTTCGATCGCCGAACGTGCTTTTCTTCCAAAACGATGATTCGCTGCAGGATTTCCATATTGTGCCTCCAAATAGGGCAGCATCATTTTTAAAACTTCTGGATGTAAAGCAGTTGTCGCATTGTGATCTAAATAAATCATTTATATTGCTCCAGCTTTTGCAGCAGTGGCATTTCTTTTTTTCTTAAATTGAATGGTTTGCTGACCCACTAATTGTTTTTTCACTAAGTCATCAAGTGTTAGGCTATCAAGATAATCTAAAATTTTTAAGTTTAATGATGTCCACAAGTCATGGGTGATGCAGCGATCACCTTCATGACAATTTTCTTGACCGCCACATTGGGTAGAATCTATTTTTTCATCGACTGAAGTGATGATTTCTTTAACACTAATCGCATCATAATTTTTAGCAATCATATAGCCACCACCCGGCCCTTTAATGCTTTTCACTAGATTCTTTTTTCGCATACGATTAAATAATTGTTCAAGATAGGATAACGATATGGATTGCCTTGCTGAGATTGCCGCAAGTGTGACAGGATGACTGGATTCATGAATAGCAATATCCAATAACGCGGTTACAGCAAATCGTCCTTTTGTGGTTAATTTCATATATAAACTAATAAAAAAACATGCAATAGTATATAAAACTTGACTAATTTTATCAAGTATTAATTACTTTTTGGTAGAAGGTTTGGTAGTTTTATTAATAAGACTATCAAGTTGTTTTTTTTGCTCTGCAACCTCAGCGATGAGACCTTTTAAGGTTTTTAGCATAGGATCATCTTCATCTTTACTAACCGCATAAGGACTAAAGCTGGAAGTTTTTTTCTTCTCACTATCGACAACACGTGCTGGAATACCAATGGCTGTTGCGTTCGCAGGTACATCTGAAATCACCACGGCATTTGATCCGATTTTTGCGCTTGAACCAATGGTTATGGGCCCTAGAATTTTGGCTCCCGCACCAACTACAACTTTATTTTCCAGTGTCGGGTGGCGCTTTCCTTGTTTCCATGATGTGCCGCCTAAAGTTACGCCATGGTACAAGGTGCAATCATCGCCAATTACTGCTGTTTCACCAATCACAATACCCATGCCATGATCAATAAAGAAACGCCGCCCAATAACGGCTCCAGGATGAATTTCTATACCGGTAAAGAAGCGACCGATATGTGAAATTGCACGTCCAAACCAATACAATTTAAGTTTCCATAATCGATGTGCGAGACGGTGAAATAAAATGGCATGCACGCCAGGGTAGGTGGTGATGATTTCCCAATAAGATCGTGCTGCCGGATCACGATCAAAAACAATTGATAGATCTGATTTTAATCTTGAAAACATAGTTTTTATTAGTTATTGTAAAAAATATATTATAACTTGACTAAACTACTCAAGTAATATTATTTAATTTTTTTTTGAATTTCTGAAAGAATACCTCGCAGAATATTTAGTTCATCCTCATCCAGTTGTGTGCGATTAAAAAGCAATCGAAGTCGTTGCATGAGTCGTTCAGCTTGAATTTTTTTTAAAAAACCCAGCTCATCAAGCGTACTCTCTAAATGTTCATAAAATCCATTTAACCGATCATTAGTGACAAATGATTTGGCATTTACATTTGCTATTAAACTGTTTTGTTTTTGCTTTAATGTCATTTTTAATTCGTAACAACAAATTTGAACTGCCTGTGCAAGATTTAATGAAGCTGCGTTGGATTCGCTGTCGATGTAACAAAGCATATTACAAAATTTAATTTCTTCATTAGACAAACCATTGGTTTCGTTACCAAATAAAATAGCAATATTTTGCTTTTCTTTTAGTTTTACAATTTCACCTGGAAGATCTTTTAGATTCACATGAGGCTGTGTTAACTCTCTTTTTCTTGCAGTAAAGCCAATTACAAAATGCTGATTTACAAGGGCAGCTTCGATGTTTTGACACGTTTTTGTATTGTCAAGAACCTCTTTGGCATTGGCAGCCAACGCCGTTGCTTCTGCTGATGGAAAAATTTTTGGCCTAACAAGACATAATTTTTTAAAACCCATGGTTTGCATTGCTCGAGCTGTTGAGCCAATGTTACCAGGGTGAGATGTTCGGCAAAGAATAATCGTAATATTGTCAAAATTCATAGCTTTTTGTTTGCATTATTTTTCTCAATAAAATACCATTCTATCTCTTTGAATCATCCTCAATAAGGTAAATTATGCAACCGATGTTAAATACGGCAATAAAAGCAGCGCGAAAAGCGGGTTCATTTATTGTTCGTGCATCAGAGGATATTAATTCATTGACCATAAATACGAAACGGGTGAATGATTTTGTCACTGAAGTTGATGTAAGTGCAGAAAAAATTATTATTGAAACATTGCGTGATGCTTATCCCAATCATTCGTTCTTGGGGGAAGAATCAGGCTTAAGTCATGATTCTGATAATCTTTGGATAATTGACCCACTCGATGGGACGACAAATTTTTTACACGGATTCCCTCAGTATTGTGTTTCCATCGCTTTACAGCAAAAAGGGGCCATTACACAGGCGGTCATTTTTGACCCAAACCGTAACGATTTATTTTCTGCATCAAAAGGCCAAGGTGCATTTCTAAATGACAGACGTATTCGTGTCTCAAAAAAAAGAAAATTAAAAGACAGTTTAATTGGAACCGGTTTACCGTTCAGGGATTTTAAGCACCTAAAAACTTATTTGAAAATGATGGAGGAGGTTGTCTTGAATACGCAGGGTATTCGTCGGCCCGGTTCTGCAGCGCTCGATCTAGCTTATGTGGCTACAGGTTGGCTGGATGGTTTTTGGGAAATTGGTTTATCCAAATGGGATATTGCTGCGGGCAGCTTAATCATTCAGGAAGCTGGAGGCATTGTTAGTGATTTTTCTACAAAAGACAATTGGCTTGAGACAGGGAATATCGTTTGTGCCAATCCATTCATCTACGAAAACTTTATTAAATTACTGCAAACGCATTTGACAGACGATTTAAAAAATTAATGGTGATGACCGCCTTCTCCGTGAACATGCTTGTGTGAGATTTCCTCAGCATTAGCATCCCGGACTTTATTGATTGTTGCACTAAATAAAACGCGTTGCCCAGCCCATGGATGGTTGCCATCAACGACCACTTTTCCATCCGCCACATTGGTTACCGTGTAAATTACAATGTCACCTGTTTCATTTTCACCTTCAAACTGCATACCTTCTTTCACATTGGATTCTGGAAAAGCAGTGATAGGTTCAATTTGCACAAGTTGCTCATCATACTCACCGAATGCATCAGCGGGCTCAAGCCCGACTTCGATTTTATCACCCTCTTTTTTGCCATGCATAGCTTCCTCAACTTTTGGAAAGATATTGTCATGTCCACCGTGCAGATAAGCAATCGGCTCTATACTTTTTTCTAAAACATTTCCATTAACATCTTTGAGCTCATAGGAGATAGTCACCACGGTATTCATTTTTACTTCCATATTTTTCTACCTTTCATAATTTGATTAAAAGCTACTTAACAATGGATAACTTTTTATTTTTTTTAAATTTTTCCCCATTAAAATTCTCAGGAGTTAAGACGGTAATCTTTTTCTCTACATTTTTATTGGGGTAATCTCGACTGAAGTGCAAGCCTCGACTTTCTTTTCTGGCAATTGCCGATTCGACGATCAATTGGGCTACTTGCAGAAGATTTCGGAGTTCAATTAAATTATTCGAGATGCGAAAGTTGCGATAAAATTCTTGCACCTCATCTCGTAACATATTTATTCGATGCATCGCTCTTGACAGCCGCTTATTGGTACGAACAATACCAACATAATTCCACATAAATCGTCTTAACTCATTCCAAGTATGCGTAATGAGGACTTCTTCATCTGCATCGGTAACACGACTTTCATCCCATTGTGGTAATGCAGTCTGATGATGATCTGTGTTTGATAAAATATGATGGGCTGCCTGTTCTGAGAAGACTAAGCATTCCAATAAAGAATTACTCGCTAATCGGTTGGCGCCATGCAAGCCTGTGTATGCCGTTTCACCAACAGCATATAGATTTTTAATATCCGTTTCTCCATGCAGATCTGTCATGACACCGCCACAACTGTAATGTGCAGCTGGTACTACAGGGATCTGTTCGCGCGAGATATCAATGTTGAGTTTCAGACAACGTTCATAAATTGATGGAAAATGATCCATGATAAAAGATTTTGTTCGATGTGTTATATCTAAATAAACGCACTCAAGCCCTCTTTTTTTCATTTCAAAATCAATCGCCCTGGCAACTATGTCCCTGGGTGCTAAATCTGCTCGCGCATCATAAAGATGCATAAAAGGCTTATTATTTGGAAGTTTTAAAATAGCGCCCTCACCTCTGAGCGCCTCGGATATAAGAAATGATTTTTCTTTTGGGTGGAATAAACAAGTGGGATGAAATTGTATAAATTCCATATTTGCTAAACGGCATCCTGCTCGCCATGCCATTGCCATCCCATCTCCGGTACTTACATCCGGATTTGTGGTGTATAAATAAACTTTACTTGCACCGCCGGAGGCAAGAACCGTGACATCACTTTGGAACGTTGTAACCGCGCCGGTTGCATTGTCCAATACATATAAACCTAAACAGGTATTTTTGAGCTGATTTGCTAACTCAAGTTTGTTTGAAGTGATTAAGTCCACCACTATATGATCTTCAAAAATAGTGATATTCGGGTGCGATAATATTTTTTGAATAAGAGCTGATTGCACAGCTTTACCTGTGGTGTCGGCAACATGTGCAATACGTCGCACGGTATGCCCACCTTCTTGCGTAAAATGCAATGCATTATTTTTAGGTTGCTTGGTGAAGTCGACCCCCGCATTGGCAAGCCATTGAATCGCAGCAGGACTATTTTCCGAAACAAATCGAACCACTTTTTCATCACATAAATCAGCACCCGAGATTAAAGTATCGGCAACATGTTGATCAACTGAATCTTCATTGGATGCTGTCGATGCAATGCCACCTTGCGCCCAGTGACTGGAGCTATCAATTAACTGACGCTTACTAATGATCGCTATCTTTTTTTTGTCAGCAAGTTTTAGGGCTGTGCTCAGTCCTGCGAGGCCACTGCCAATAATCACAACATCAAAATTAAACATTTTTAATCTTTAAGGAACTTAATCTTTATCTATAAGGTCATCATTATGTATCAATTAACGTTGAAATTAAACTCAATCTAGCGAAAGTGAGCTTATGAATCACCTTAAGGTCGTCGAAACAAGTCGTACAGGTTACAATACTCAGTCTGTAATTAAAACACCAGTGGCAATGGAAACTAAACCTGTTAATCCTGAACGTGCGATTGATCAAAAGTTGGTCGAAAAAGCGCAAAAGGGCGACAAACGTGCATTTGGAATTTTGGTTGAAAAATACCATAAAAAATTAACACGCTTGCTCGCACGCATGGTTCGTGATCAGTCTGAAATTGAAGATATTGTGCAAGATTCTTTTATTAAAGCTTACCGAGCTATAAATAATTTTCGTGGTGATAGTGCTTTTTACACTTGGCTTTATCGTATTGGTATTAATACGGCCAAAAATCATCTTGTTTCTCTGGGGCGCCGACCAAAAGCGATGAATGATGTTGAGATTGAGGACGTTGAGAATTTTGAGGATGGCCAAGAATTAAGAAACCTTGAAACGCCTGAGAATTCAATGATGACGGGAGAAATTGTGACAACCGTTAACGATACAATTGAAAGCCTGCCTGACGAACTGAAAGAGGCTATTTCATTGCGTGAAATGGATGGCTTAAGTTATGAAGAAATTGCAGAACTAATGCAATGTCCTATAGGAACGGTCCGCTCAAGAATCTTTAGAGCGCGTGAGGCCATTGCGGAGAAATTAAAACCATTAATTGAAACCAGTAATAAGCGTTGGTAGAAGGAAGATTATGAAAGATAAAATATCATCACTGTTTGACAACGAATTCACCGATAGTGAATTAGACAGTTTATTAAGTGATGTAACAAAAAATAAAAAACATCAAATAAATTGGTCATATTACCAAATTACACGTGATGTGCTGCAAGGTAATTATGTGACCTCATCACCCATGACCGCCAAGATCATGGAAGCTATCGAAAAAGAACCAACACAAATGGGCGGTTTTGTGCAAAATTCTGCCACGACATTGCGTGCAGAATTTAATTACTTGCCGCATCTGTTTGCTTTTTCTGTGTTGATATTAATTGCTGCTATGCTCTTTAATTCACCAATCAATAGTAATTCTGTTAATTCAGTCTTATTAGTTCAAGATGAAATTCCAGCTGAAATGATGCAAGCACATTTTGCTCATACCGCTACCAATGCGAGTTACTTTGTTCAAACAGGATTTTCGAATATAAAATAGATGTGCAAACGAATATTATTATTTTTTTTATTTGTTTTTACATCAAACACTTTTGCGCAATCGGATCCATGGCAGATTATCGTTGATGCTCACCATGCTTGCCGTAATCTAAATTATCAAGGTGTTTTTCAGGCGGAGCATTTAAAAGAAATTCGTTCGTTAGAGATCATTCATGCCAGACATGGTGAGCAAGAATATACCCGAATTAATACGTTAGATGGTGCCCCCAGCGAGTTGCTTTCACAGGGTGACGCGACTTTTGTCTATGGCACAAATAAAAATAATGTTGTTATTGAAAAAAGAGACCAACATCGATTATTTCCATCCGTTCTGCCTAAATCGACGACAAACTTAAGAAAAGTGTATCAAATCGATTTTGGTAAAAATGATCGCGTGGCTGGCAGAGCTGCAAAAGTAGTAATTTTGATGCCCAATGATGATTTTAGATATTTTTACCATTTTTGGTTGGATCAAGAAACATCAATTCCATTGAAAATGATTGTTTCGGATCATGCTAATCAATTAATTGAACAAACATCATTTACCAAAGTTAACGTGAATCAAAAAAAAGATTTATCATGGTTCAAACCCGACATTGATTTATCGAAAGAATATGTGATGCATGAACAGGAAGATTTATCTCCCAGTGCGCCTCGATTCTGGAAAATGGATAACATACCGAATGGATTTAAAGAGATCAGTTTTCGTGTCACGCGAATTAGTGGTCCAAATGTCTTAAACCATCATTTGATTTATTCCGATGGTTTAGCTTACCTATCTCTATTTATTCAGCCCGTAAGGAAAGGCCAGAAACCTAAAGAGGGATCAACGAGCATGGGGAATACTAATATTTCTGCACGTTACATTAAGGGGCATCAAATTATGGCGGTTGGATCAGTACCCAAAAAAACGGTTGAAAGTTTCGTTAACTCTATCTCATTTTAATAGCCATGATTCATGAAGAAGCTTTAGTTAAAAGCATACAAAAAAATCTAGTTGAGGTTGAAATTATAAGATCCAAACCTTGTGGTCTTTGCGGCCAAACGCAGGGCTGTGGGAATGGTATTTGGGGTAAGATATTCACGCAAAAAAAAAGCTCATTGCTTTTTAAAAATACGATTAATGCTGCAGAGGGCGATCATGTCCTTCTTGCGATTGAAGAAAACTACTTATTGAAAACCGCCCTCATTATATATGGGGTACCCTTATTTGCTTTATTTTTTGGTATGATAGCGACCGACATGATGGCCACACATTCAAGCGATTTAAAAAGTTTTATCGGCGGCAGTATAGGCTTTTTATTGGGAATAATAATAGTAAAATACATCTCAATTAAAAATCATGACCATCTTTATCAAGATGCCATCTTAATGAAAACGAGTAATACTTAGAGGAAAATTATGAATTTTTTTATTAGAACCCTTTTTGTTTTTAGCCTAATTTGCTTGCAACCGCTGAATGCTTTGCAATTGCCTGACTTTACTGTTTTGGCTGAAGAGCAAAGTGATAAAGTGGTTAACATTACATCCATCGTTGAACAATTACCCAATCAGCAAATAAGCCCCTTTCATGATGAGCGCATGGAAGAATTTTTTAAGCGCTTTGGTATTCCTTTACCAGGATTTCCTGGTATGCCGCCACAAAATCAAGAACAATTACCGCAAGAGAGAGTTAACGGCACAGGATCAGGCTTCATTGTTGAAAGTGACGGCTACATCATCACGAATGCACACGTTGTCGCGCAGGCAGATACGGTGATGGTTAAATTAACTGATAAACGCGAATTCAAAGCTGAAATTTTAGGTATTGATCGACGCACGGATGTGGCCTTATTAAAAATCGACGCCAAAAACTTACCCAATGTTAAATTTGGCGATCCAGACAAAGTTAAAGTCGGGGCCTGGGTAGCCGCAATTGGCTCACCCTTTGGATTAGAAAATACGGTGACGGTAGGTGTTGTGAGTGCAAAAAAACGTGCGCTACCTCAAGAGGATTTTGTTCCATTCATTCAAACGGATGTTGCTATCAATCCAGGTAATTCTGGGGGCCCACTGTTTAACACCGACGGCGAAGTGATCGGTATTAACTCGCAAATATATAGTCGCACGGGAGGTTACATGGGCCTGTCTTTTGCAATCCCGATTGATGTAGCTATGAATGTAGCCGAACAATTAAAAGCAAACGGGAAAGTCATTCGTGGTTGGTTAGGCATTAACATTCAACAAATTACTGAGGAATTATCCGAATCCTTTGGCATGGCTGATACAAAAGGTGCGCTCATAGCAGGCGTAGGTAAAGACTCACCAGCAGAAAAAGGTGGGCTTTTGGCGGGAGATA
>Ga0233451_10000438_pt1 | contig 42223 bp, 28 predicted proteins | sample 011ome_29_FD_183052 | JGI IMG/M metagenome (GOLD analysis project Ga0233451, IMG submission 183052) | Coastal salt marsh microbial communities from the Groves Creek Marsh, Skidaway Island, Georgia - 011504CT (spades assembly) | ecosystem: Environmental > Aquatic > Marine > Intertidal zone >... | reverse complement strand
TTTATTAGTATCGCTCTGTCTCCCAAAGCGGGTGCAAATATAGAACGAGTTTTCTGGTTTCACAACATCTATTTGTAAAAATATTTAATCTTTTTTACGACCCTAAGCCATTGCCTTATTTTACAAGGAGTTAGACCAAATAAAAAAATGAGAGAAATGGGAAAAAGCATCGGCCAGAGGCCAAAAGCGCCTATTCTTAAAAAGAAAAAAGACCGTAAAAAAGCGAGTTGGTTATTTAAAGAAGTTCCAAACTAATCCAAAACGGACCACAAAATCTCTAAAAGGGTATCCGGGTGCTACATAGTAATCGTAACCGGTAATGGGTGCGTTAAAATGCTCTGCCTTAAGATAGATCCTAGTTTGCTTTACCTTTCCGTTCATAAAGAAGTCTACCAGGGGGTAGCCGCCATTGAAAGTGCTGTTCTGGGTGTAGAATTCTCCCAGCACCGGGCTATAACCATTCATGAGAAAGGAAGAGAAATACTTGAAAGTAAGTCCGGTTTGGAAAAACATGGCCCCGTTAAAGATGTCTTTGGAAAAATACAAGGTATTGCGCGTGGTGATTTCAGGCACAAAGAGCGCGCCGTTTTCTTGAGACACCTTCTGGTACATGACCGTATTATTGAGTGCAAAATAACCCAGTCTAAATTCCTTCTGGTATTTCACTTTGATGAGTGCCAGATCTGCCGCCTCCTGAAGTGGTGTCACGTAGGCGTTGTCCAAGACTTGCTCAAAGACATAATCTTCTGTACGCTGCGCAATAGGAATCACGGGCTGCTGCCCTGCAAAGTAGGTGTAGTTGCCAATAAGTGTGTAGCGAGCATCCAGATTCCCCCATACGGGAGAGTCCAATTGAACAAAGGCAGACTTATGGTCTTCCATCTGAAAATCTGCGGTATGTTGCCAGTTAAAATTTTGATAATCGCTTTGGTAAAGTAAGAAATTAAAGTCTGGCATTCTAAGCTGGCTGTTCACTCCCAAACGAAGTCTGTGCTTTTGCCTATGAACATAAGACAAAGATACATGGGCTTTATGCGCCGTTAAATCTCCTACCAAGGTGTAATCCAAACTGCCTTCCAATTCAAAAGAAGGCATTCTTTTGAGATATCTGGCCCCCACAGCCACTTCCTGACCTGTGAGCGCAGATTCAATGGTCTGCGTTTCAGTAACCAATAGACTATTAAAGTAATACCTGTAATCGTATAGACGGGCCTGTGTTTTTAAAATTCCAAGTAAGGGGTTACTAAAGGTTGCAGACACCTCTTGGGTAAGTGTTTTTAAATGAGACTTGTCTTGTATGATGTTCCTAAAGGCGTCTCCAAAATAGGTGTTTTTAGAAGATTGTAAAAACTGAAAAGACCTGGTTTCATAAGCAATACTATGCCCTAACACCAGACTACTCTTTCTTGGCTTGGCTAAAGAATCCTTAGACCTTGCGCGGGTAAGCCTGTAGGTCTGATCCAAAAATACCCGTTTCCCACTGGCTACAGAAGTGGCATTAGTGAAATAAAGATCTATTCTAGAGCGATCAAAAAATCTGGGATTGGCAGACTGAAACTGTCTTTCTTTAAAAGGCAACCCCCCATGTTCATCTCCTTCAATATTTTGGGCGGCATAATGACCTCTAACGGAATAGGCATTGTCCTTAGACTGATAGTTATAGGTCGCTATAAAACTTCCGGCACTCATTTCATCATAGGCATATTTTCCCTTGGACCTAAATCCTCGATTGTAGATGGAAAAGTTGGACTTTCTAGACGTATTGGCTGTGAGTAAGAAATCTAAAAACTGGCCTTGCTCTAAGGAGGTCTTAAACATCATCTCCGTGAGCGGTGTAGGTACATTGTAATAAGTAACATCTTCTAGTTCCTGATATCCAAAGTGTCTCGCCTTTGCCCCAATGAAAGGCATATAGGACTTAGTGTCTAATTGCGCCCCTAAAGCGGTGTAGGGTTGCCCCATATTGGCCATAGGCATGTACTCAAAGTCGTCCCTTCTGAGGTAATTGTATTTGTACTCTTTTTGAATGGTTAGGGTAGTGTCTACAAAAGTAGTGTCTCGCTGGTGGGAGATAATCTGGTAATCTTTTATGGTAATTCTAATGGTATCTATCTTAATGGTTTCTCTACCCGCCATTTTTTTAACCAGTAGCTTGAGACTGTCTGCCTTGGTTAAGACCTTTGTGCTATCTGAAATTTTTCGAGGTAAGGAATCTCGAACTTGCAACGGCAAAGAGTCTGTAACTTTTGAAGGTAAAGTATCTGTTATTTTTACGGGAATTGTATCTGAGGTTTTTACTGAGATGTTGTCCGTTACCTTTACAGGAATGTTGTCCCGATTGGCCTCTGGCCGATGCTGATGTGACTGCGCATGACCAATAAGCAATCCCAGCGAAAAAAAAAGTAAAACGGCACTTAAAAAACTTCTCATTAAAAACGCTTATAAAAGAGCAAAGGTAATGGTTTTACAAAAACATGGTTGGTAAAATAAAGCTAAAAAAAACGGCCCCCAATTGGGGGCCGTTTTATATCAAATGTGATAGAAACTTAGTTCTGATCACTTACGTTTGGATTAAACAAGATCTCTTCTTGTGGAATCTCATAAGTTAAACGCTCGTCTGTATGAGAAAAAGATTCTCCAGCGTTGTCCAACCAGTTAGCTCCTCTCGTTCTGGTCTCACGTCTTCTTTTCATAATGAAGTATGACTGACCTTCTGCAAAGAGCTCTAAACGCGCTTGGAGTGCTGCTTCTTCAGCCAAAGCTTTTCCAGATAAAGCGTCTACATAAGAACTGTCATCAATTCTTAAGTCTAATAAAGCTTTCAAGCTGGTTCTTGCAGCTGCGTCATTTCCGTTTTCTGCTGCTGCCTCTGCATGTAATAAATACATTTCAGCAACTCTCATATAATGAGAATCAGAGTCTATGTTAGACTGTGGCCCTGAAAAAGGTCTAAATCCGTTTGCCTCTGCACCTTTATAATAGAACTTACCAGTTGGCATAAGAATAGAGTTAAACTGATTCTTTCTAATATCGTCGTCTCTAAAGTTAGCGTATAGACCTGAGTCCATTCCTTTTCTATTACCAACGGCAGCGTAAGAGTAGCTATAGTAGTCCATGAAACCCCACCATGAGAAAAGAGAAGCTAATCCCTGTCCTGCTGGTGTAATATCAATTCCCCACATTACCCCTGGGATTGAGTTAATATCATTAAAACCACCAACAGTACCATCTTCTCCTGGCAATAAAGCAACTTCGTCTGCAGTCATAATTGAATAATTTCCAGAGTTAACTACTTTAGCCGCATACTCTTCTGTTTTAGGCCAATTATTTAATGCTCCATAAGTCTTTGCTAATAATCCCCTTACCACATCTTGGTTTAGTTCAATTTTGTCCGTTCTGACAAATCCCTCTAACAAAGTTTCTGCATCTGTTAAATCACTAATTACTAAGTCAAAAACTTCTTGTAATGAGCTTTTAGGCTGATCTAAGTCTTCTGCGCTTTTGTAAATAGGCAATACCGCTTTACCCATGTCTGTAATGTCGTTTACAAATACATGAGCTAGGAAGAAATAAGCATAACCTCTAAGGGCTTTAGCCTGTCCTAAAGTGTGTCTTGCAGATTGAGTGTCTGGAACAGCGTCATTACCGCCAGCACCATCTATAACTAAGTTAGACAGGTTAATAATTCTGTATAAGAATCTCCATGGTCTATAGTTGTAATCATTATCTGGATCTTGTGTTGCAGTAAGTTCAGAGATAGCTGTTTGACGGTTATAACTCTTTCCTAAATGCGCCATGTCTGCAGACAACATATCTAATTGGATATACTGAGTAGTGATTCCGAAATCTTCCTGACTTGAAGTTCCACCACTACCCCTACGGTACAAGTTTTCATATATCCCTAAAAGAGTTGCTTTAGAAACGTCAGGATTTACCTGAGCCGCTTCATTCACTTGCTCCTGAGACAACACATTTGTTGGGAATGTCTCTAAAAAGTCTTTCTCACATGCGATTAGTGAAACAAAGACTCCTGCTAATGCTATTTTTTTGAATGTTTTCATGATCATTATAAGTTTAAGTTAACACCTAACACAATGGTAGATAATGGGTTGTAAGTGTAAATACTAGTACCTCCAGTAATGGAAGTAGAAGGATTAAATCCTTGTCTTTCAGACATTAACCACAAGTTATCTCCAGTAACAAATACATCTGCTTTTTTAAGTCCAATTTTTGACGCAAAAGACTTAGGCACACTGTAACCAATTCTAATATTGTTTAGAGCTAAGTAATCAGCTTTCGTTAAAAATCTTGTAGAGGTAGCATTTTGCTGAATTTGGTAACGAGCGTCTTGCCTTGGGATGTTAGTCACATCTCCAGGTGCTTTCCAACGATCTCTAATGTCTACATGGAAGTTGTTTGTTCCATTGTAGTCATTGTCCATTAAGTTAGCATATGCAGAGTCGTAAGCCCAACCACCCAATTGGTAGTTTAACAAAGTGCTTAAAGAAAAATCTCCAAACTGAGCGTTTAATCTAATGGCACCTCTAAGATCTGGGATAGCGGTCTTATCGATGAATTTATCCGTAGCTTCTGCATACACTTCAGTTAATTCCTGTGCTACATTAGCAGATGGATTGTCGTTTAAGTAAGACGTTAAAGAAGTGATGGTCGCATCTCCGTCGTCAAAAACACCGTTGCTATTTTTGTCGTCAAAATTACGCTCCCATTGTGCTGCACCAGTTGCTGCATTTACACCAGCATATACCGGCATGTACCAGTCGTATAGTGAACGGCCTACTGTTCTAGCAAAACTGCCATCTTGGTCTAACTTCTGCTGTTCTCCTGTAGCTGGATCAATTGGCATAGCCAATAACTCATTTCTAAAACTCTCTCCGTTTACAGCGATATTAAATGTAAACTTCTCATTCTTTACCACACTAAAGTCTAGATCAAATTCAAGACCAGCGTTTAATAATTCTCCGTCGTTTACTTTGATTAATGCATATCCTACAGATGGACCTACTCGTCTGTCAAAGAACATATCTGTTGTGCTCTTTGAATAAGCTTCAATAGAACCTTCTAGAAAACCACCTAGTTCAAATTCAACCCCAACATTAAATTGGTTTGAACTTTCCCAAGTAAGGTCTGGATTTCCTTTGGTAGCAAATGCCAATGAAATATTATCATTCAAGTTATTTACAGAGTAAAGGTTGTATCCTGGGTAGAATCCAACACCACCAGAGTTACCTAGCACCCCATAAGAAGCTTTTACTTTTAGAAAATCTACAAAGTCTACACCTGACATAAAGTCTTCTTGAGTCAATACCCATGCTGCACCAACAGAATAGAAATCACCCCATTTGTTGTTCTTGAACCTAGAAGAGGCATCTCTGTTAAAAGTAGCATTTAAAAAATATTTATTCTTAAAGTCTGTGGTTACGTTGGCAATATAAGATTCTGTTCTTTCATTGTCAGTATATCCATCTGATGGGTTATTAATTACCCCATTAGCAATATCAGTTCCAAAAGGTGTAACTAACTTAGAACGCTCAGCCTCTAAATAATTATATTCATAAGCAGAGGCTACATGAGAAAGAAATGCAGATAAATTCATGTCATTAAACGACTTGTTATATCTCAATCCAGTTCTAATGGAATAATTTTTAGTTTCCCCGCGACTTCTATTAATTCTACCTCCATCTCCTTTTGCTGGAGAATAAAATGGTTCATTTAATGAAGTAAAATCATTCATGAAGTATTGGTAAGCGAAGTTATTTTCAAAGGTTAACCCGTCTGCTAAAGTAATTTTAGTGTCATTGTTAAAGTTTACAGAATTCGCCTTACTATTACTTATGTTGATCTGAGAGTCTGCCACCCCATTGGTAGCAAAACCAAATCCACGGCCATCTTCTAATCCGTAGTCAAATAAGAAACCACCATAAATTGGGTCTTCTATTTTCTGACCAGCAGCATCTCTTGTAAATAATGGATAAATAGTAGGTAAATTGTCTATCCACCAAAACTGTGAAGAAGAGGATGATCCAGTACCATTATTATTTGTTTCACTCTGAGTATAGTTTAATGAAGTATTCATACTTACAAAATCTCCAAAACTATTGGTAGCAGCTACACGAGCATTTAACCTTTTATAGTCTGTGTTAGAAGCATATCCTATGTCATCTATAAAACCTACTGAAGTATACAAAGAAGAATTGTCACTAAAATTAGAGATGGTTAAGTTTGCCTCAGTTCTGTTAGAGTTTTGGAAAGCAAAATCCTCCCATAACTCAGGATTGTATCTTCTTGTAACACCAGGCCTAACTGTTCCTGTTGCTGGATCTATTAATTCAGACACCCCTTGGGCACCTGAGCCAGAAACATTCCACATATTATATACTGGAGAAATATCAGAAACATCTGCATTTCCTGCGCCTTCAAACAAGTTTGCATTAGCGTAAGCGATAGCAGCAGCATTGTCTCCGTCATTTTCTATTAAACCTCTTTGACGGGTAGCCTGCCAGTTAATCCCAATGTATTCTTCTGGAGATTTAATGGTCTCATACCTTCCAACACCTTGAAAGTTTGTTCCTGTTTTAACAGAAACATTGATTGAGTTTCCTGCATCTCTACCTCTTTTGGTGGTGATTACAATAACCCCGTTAGCTCCTCTTGCCCCGTAAAGTGAAGTAGCAGAAGCGTCTTTCAATACAGTTACAGACTTAATGTCATTAGGATTAATGTCGTTTAATGAACCTCCAAATGGTGCATCATCTACAATGTACAATGGTGCTTGTGATCCGTTTACAGATCCAAAACCACGAATACGAACTGTAGAAGTACTTCCTGGTTGTCCTGAAGTATTAAATACTGCCACACCTGCCGCTTCTCCTGCCAAAGCCTGAGATACGTTGGTAAATGATTTATTGGAAATATTTTCTCCCGCTACCACCTTTGCAGAACCTGCGAAGGAAGTTTTAGATACGTTTCCAAATCCTGTCACAATTACTTCTTCCAATGCCTGGGCATCTTCTGATAATTGAACATCTATAGTGTTGGAAGAACCTACCACTACATCTTGGGTTTTTTGTCCAATATAGCTAAAACGCAAAGTAGCCCCTTGCGCAACAGATATTGAATACAAACCGTCAAAATCTGACTGGGTACCTGTTGTAGTACCAACCACCAATACAGAGACCCCTGGTAAAGGAGCGCCGTTTTGATCCGTCACTTTTCCTGAAACTGTCTTTTCTTGAGCGAAAGAAAAAACAAAGCATAACATCATAAAAGATGTTAAAAGCTGCGTTAAATTTAATTTCATTGATTGTTTTTTTAGTTAATTGCCAACAAAAATGAGTAAAAATTATTGTTAACGCAAATTTAACATGTCGTTAAACGGTTATTTTAGGCTATTAATCGTCATTTTTAAGATAAACTTAATAATGTTAATCTTTTTGAGTTTTTTATTCAACAAAATTCATTTTTATTATATAAAATTTCCTTTAATTGTTAAATTAATTAAACTATTCATAACACTAAACAAAAAAAGAAGGTTAAATGCTACATTCTTATAACAAAAAACTCCTCGTGTGTGGCACAGATGAAGCCGGTAGGGGGTGCTTGTCAGGCCCTGTTACTGCGGCTGCAGTAATTCTTCCTAAATCTTTTAGACACCCCATGTTAAATGACTCAAAAAAATTATCTGCCAAACAAAGGGCTATTTTGGCGCCTATCATTAAACAAGAAGCTGTATCCTTTGGAATAAGTCACGTTTCACCACATGAAATTGATCGTATTAATATACTCCAAGCATCTATTTTAGCCATGCACAAGAGCATAGCTAAACTAAAAACCACCCCTGATTTTATTATTGTAGACGGAAACAAATTTAATCCATACCCAAATATACCACACGAAACTATTGTTAAAGGAGACGGTAAGTTTTATGCTATTGCGGCAGCATCTGTTCTAGCAAAAACAGCCAGAGATGAATACATGGTAGCACTACACAAAAAATTTCCTTACTATCAATGGAATAAAAATATGGGCTACCCGACAAGCATCCATAAAGCAGCCATTCTAAAATGGGGTGTTTCTCCACACCACAGAAAGACATTTAAAGGGGTTAAGGATATTTAATTAAGTACAAAAGGAGTCTATATTATTTTGAGCCATAAATAGTACCTTTGAAAAGTAATATTAGACTAGCACCCCATGAAATCTTATCTTATTATTCTAACTGCAATACTTTTAGTCCACTGCAGTCCCAAAAATACATACCAGGAACAACCACTTTTAAATTATTTATCCAAGCAAGATGATTTTGTCATTAGAACAGATCATTTAAATCAGCTAAAAGCAAACCTCACCAACAACAGTCAATTTTTAAATTTTATTAATCAAGGTAACTTTAAAAATTCTAAACAGCGCTTTGAGTTGCTTCAAAAAATTGATGTAAACACCAAGGCACTCATTAGTATAAGAGAGATTGGAAAAGATGAAGTAGATTTTATCATTATCACAGAACCGGCGCAAAGTACTATAGCTCCATCTGATCAAATTTCGAGCAAAAACTACCAGGAATTTTCAATCGAAAAAAGAGTTTACCCCTCTGAAGATAAAAATCAGGTGCTCTACAGTGTGATTATAAAAGAAAATCTATTCATTAGCTCTTCTCAGCTACTTATAGAAAATACTATAAGGAATTACAATAACGCAATAGCTCCTCAGTCATTGGGCAAACTATTTAAGGTAACTGAAGAAAACAGCCTTTACTTTAGATTAGATTCTGAGAGTTTTTTATTGAAAAATAGCTTTTTCCCCTCCTTCACAAATAGTTTTGGTGACTGGGGTGCTTTGAGTATAGGCTTGGCCAATAAAAAAATGGAATTTCATGGTTTTAATTCAAGAAATGATAGTGTTCCTTATTTTCTAAACCTTTTTAAAGAAAGTAAACCGGTAGTATTAAAATCTCCTAATTATATTCCAGAAGTGGCTTCCAGCATAAAAATGTATGCCGTTCAAGACATGGAACAGTTTAATCGTGTTCAAAACAAAATCAAAAACAGGGAGCTCACTTTAGACACCCTATTTAATAAGGTAGAGGAAATAGCTACTTTTAAATTAAAAGAGAATACCCTTGCCCTCATTCATTTTACCAGCCTTGAACCAGACTATCTGTCAGAACTATCAGTAAACAAAAGCCCAGATTCTGAATACAGAGACTACCCCATATACCGATTAAACAAACCATCATTAATTGAAACTTCTTTTAATGCGCTATGGAATAAATTAGAGGCAACCTATGTAGCTCCATTAGAACAAAGTCTATTATTTAGCAGTAATGTTTCAGACATAAAGACAGTGATAGGAAATTTGAGTACTGGAACAACCCTTGAAAATAGCCCTGCGTATACAAGCGCTAAAGCGTCTTTAGCGGAGGCCTCTACAGTGCTTTTTTACCAGGCGCAAACAACTCATTTTAATCCAAAAAAAGCGCATGATTATTTTTTAGCACCAAACAAAAAGGAAGATAATAATACCAAAGTCTTTGCCTCTCAATGGGTGGGCGACCAAGATTTCTTTCACCAACACCTGGTGTTTATGGATTTACCCCCTAAAAAAGGACAGGGAGGTGTTTCTCCACTAATGAGTTTACAACTAGAAAATCCAATATCCTATGCGCCTCAGTGGGTGAAAAATCACATTAATAAAAAGCAAGAAATACTAGTCCAAGACAATAAAAACCAGTTGTATCTTTTTGACAATAATGGTAAGTTGCTTTGGAAGAAACAACTTAAAGGTCCAATTCAGGGAAAAGTATCTCAGGTAGACCTATATAAAAACGGCCGCTTGCAACTGGCCTTCACTACCACAAATCAATGGCTCATTTTAGATAGAAATGGAAACGAAGTACCCCCGTTTAACAAAACTTTTAAAGACGGAAATTTAAGTCCTTTAGCCGTATTTGATTACGACAATAACAAAGAGTATCGTTTTGTTTTTGGACAAGGCAAGGATATTTATATGTACGACAGAAATGCGAAAAACGTACGTGGATTTAAATACAATAAAACAAAATCTTATCTTTTAGAGGTGCCAAAACATTTTAAAATACAGGGAAATGATTATTTGGTGTTTAAAGGGATAGACGGCAGTTTAGATATTTTAAACAGGCTAGGTAAGACCAGGGTGAAAACAGCTAAAAATTATTCCTTTTCTGATAATGAAATTGCCATTTTAGACCAACAGTTCTCTTTTACAGATCTCCAGGGCAATCTCATTCAGATAAATACCAAAGGTAAAGAAAGTAAAAGACCTTTAAAAGTAAATGCAGCGCACAGAACAGCCATGAAATTCAACCAATTAGTTGTATTAGAAGACAATATATTGTATTCAAAAGGTAAAAAAGCAGTGCTCGAATACGGCATATATACCCCTCCTAATACCATCAAAATAAACCAGAAAATTTATATAAACATAACTGACACTCAAAATAAAAAGGTGTATATGTTTGACAGTGAACTAACAATGCTTGAAGGTTTTCCTGTGTATGGAAGTGGTGAAATTGACCTAGTGGAATCTTCTGAGAATGGTACGTTGAACTTTGTCACCAAGGATAAAGAAAATAGCCTTGTGGTGTACCGGATTAAAGAATCAAAGAACACTAATTAAAAAGGCCAGTAAGCCATATAAGTGACGCTATATCCTTCTTGTTTAAACAGAAATTAAGCTATATTCTAAAGTCAAGTCTTTAATTGAGCCTCAAACAGGACTAGAAAATGCTTTAAAAGTTTGGCTTTTACCTCAACCATATCCTGAGGTATGCCATTGAGCTCTGCAGCCATAGAAGTCACTGCCTTATCTTTAATTCCACATGGAATCATAAGATCAAAATAGCCCAAATCTGTGTTCACATTGAGTGCAAATCCATGCATAGTAACCCACCTGCTAGCTCTTACACCCATAGCACAAATTTTGCGTGCAAAAGGGGTGCCTGCGTCCAGCCAAACACCTGTTTCTCCAGGTGACCTTGTAGCATTAATACTGTATTCAGCCAAAGTAAGTATTACCGCTTCTTCTAACAAACGAAGGTATTTATGAATGTCTGTAAAGAAGTTCTCTAAATCTAAAATAGGATAGCCTACTATTTGCCCAGGACCATGATAGGTAATATCTCCCCCCCTATTGATTTTATAAAAGCTGGCTTCTTTTTCTTTGAGGGCTTCTTCAGAAACCAATAAATGATCCAAATTACCACTCTTACCCAAAGTAAAAACATGAGGATGTTCTACAAAAAGGAAATGATTTGGGGTAGGTAAAGAAGTATTTTCTCTTTTATTTTGAACTTTTAAAGCCACCGTTTTCGAAAACAAAGCCTCTTGGTAATCCCAAGTCTCTTTGTAGTCTTTGAGACCTAAATCCTCTAAAAAAAGTTCTTTATTCATGAAGCAAAGATACTATTTCAATAGCGGTTTTAGTCATTGGGGTTATTCAAAATAACCAAAGCGGCAATGACCCCTGGAACCCAACCACAAAGGGTCAGTAAAAAAACGATTAAAATAGAACCACAACCTCTTCCGATTACAGAAAGCGGTGGAAAAATAATAGCCAATAATACGCGCCAAAAACTCATGAGTATTCCATTTATTTAAAAATAGTCTTTTAAATGACGTAAAAGTAGTTCAATTGTTACATGTATAACTATAAATTAGTACGAAGTACTTATATTTGCCCCTTATAATTCGCACCTATGCAACTGACAGAACAAGAAATTGTAAGAAGAGAAAAGTTACACAAATTAAGAGCTTTAGGAATCAATCCCTATCCGGCTGCTTTATTTCCTGTAAACACCATGTCTACAGAGATTGAACAAAACTATGCGGAAGGAAAACAAGTTATTGTCTCTGGAAGGCTCATGCGAAAAAAGGTACAGGGAAAAGCCTCTTTTGCTGAAATTCAAGACAGCGAAGGACGCATTCAAGTATACTTTAACAGAGATGAGATAGACAGCACTCCAGAAAGCCAACAGTACAATGAAGTGTTTAAAAAGCTTATTGACCTTGGCGATATTCTAGGGATAGAAGGAACTCTCTTTACCACCCAAGTTGGAGAAAAAACGGTGATGGTAAAAAAATTCACCTTATTGAGCAAAGCTTTAAGACCATTACCACTGCCAAAAGTAGACGCAGAGGGTAAAGTGCATGATGAATTCAACGACCCTGAATTGAGATATAGACAGCGTTATGTGGATTTAATCGTAAATCCGCAGGTCAAAGACACCTTTATAAAGAGAACAAAGATCACCAATAGCATTAGAAAATTTTTTAATGACAAAGGCTATTTAGAAGTAGAAACTCCCATTTTACAGCCTATTCCAGGGGGTGCGTCTGCAAGACCTTTTATTACCCATCACAATGCACTTAACATGCCCTTATATCTCAGGATAGCTAATGAATTATACCTCAAAAGGCTCATTGTAGGTGGCTTTGATGGGGTGTATGAATTCTCAAAAGATTTTAGGAACGAGGGAATGGACCGTACCCATAATCCAGAATTCACTGTAATGGAACTCTATGTAGCCTATAAGGATTACCATTGGATGATGGACACTACAGAGAAATTATTAGAAACCATAGCATTGGAATCTAATGGAAGTTCAAAAATAACAGTGGGCAAGAATACTATTGAATTCAAAGCACCTTACCCAAGAGTACCCATCCTTGAAGCCATAAAAATTCATACTGGTTACGATGTAGCTGGAATGAGTAGAGATGAGTTAGCGGCAGTAGCAAAATCCCTAGATATTGAAGTTACAGAAAGTATGGGTATTGGAAAACTCATTGATGAAATATTTGGAGAACGTTGCGAACACCATTATGTGCAACCCACCTTTATTACGGATTATCCAAAGGAAATGAGTCCGCTCACCAAAGAGCACAGATCCAACCCAGCCCTTACAGAGCGATTTGAGTTAATGGTCAATGGAAAAGAATTGGCCAACGCATATTCAGAGCTCAATGATCCTATAGACCAGAGAGCCCGTTTTGAAGATCAATTAGCCCTTTCTGAAAAAGGAGACGACGAAGCCATGTTTATTGACCAGGACTTCCTTAGAGCATTAGAATACGGAATGCCTCCTACCTCTGGAATTGGAATTGGTATAGATAGATTGGTCATGCTTATGACCAATAACGCTTCCATACAAGAAGTGTTGTTTTTCCCTCAAATGCGTCCAGAAAAGAAATCGGTTGAACTTTCTGAAAATGAAAAAATAGTGTTGGAGCTATTGAAAAAAACCAACCCTATGCCTTTAATAGACTTAAAAGATGCCAGTGGTTTGAGCAATAAAGCATGGGACAAAGCCATTAAAGGTCTCACAAAAGTTCAGTTGGTTGTAGTGGCCAAAGAGGCCGATGTACTTACTTGTGCCCTCAAAGATTCTTAAATCTATGACGCTACTCTTCGTCTAAATAAGAAGGCGGTCTTTTATATCACAGATAAAAAAACTAGCTTAGGCTAAATTTTTTTAGAGATGAGTAAAAGCAAAAGAATGGGCTTGTTTTTAGGACCTGTGTTTTTCCTAACAATACTGTTATGGCCTGAGCCGTTTTTAAGCAACGAAGGAGATGCCGTGATTGCTGTGGCACTATGGATGATTACCTGGTGGCTCAGCGAAGCTGTCTCCATTTCTGTAACCGCCCTGCTGCCTTTACTTTTGTTCCCCTTATTAGACATTATGCCTATTGCAGAAGTAGGAAATAATTACGGAAGCCCGATTATTTTTTTATTTTTTGGTGGTTTTGTTATGGCACTTGCCTTAGAAAAGGTCAATCTCCATAGAAGAATTGCACTCAACATTATTCGTATTACAGGCACTACACCAAACAAAGTAGTCCTTGGTTTTATGATCGCCACAGCCTCTTTGAGTATGTGGATTAGTAATACCGCCACAACAGTAGTCATGCTTCCTATAGCCATGTCTGTGATTAAGTTGTTAATTCACGACATAGATGGGTTCACTAAAAAGGACCGAAATTTTGCAGTAAGTGTCCTTTTGGGTATTGCTTTTTCAGCCAATGCAGGGGGAATTGCCACTGTGATAGGCACCCCACCAAACTCTATTCTTATTGGACTTCTCGAAAATGAATATCAAATAGAAATTTCCTTTTTAAAATGGATGCTATTTGCCCTACCCTTTTCAATCATTATGATTGGTCTGAGTTATGTTACGCTAGTTCACCTGATTTTTCCAAGTAAGGGATTGAATTTTTCCGCATCAAAAGAAGTGATCCAAGTAGAATTAAGAAAATTAGGCCCCACCCGCTCAAAGGAAAAGATGGTATTGGGAATTTTTGCAGTGACCGTATCTCTTTGGATCTTTAGAACCTTAATCAATAGTGTTTTTCCATCCTTAGAATTGTCAGACACCATGATCAGCATGTTTTCTGCAATAAGTTTATTTGCGGTCCCTTTTAATCTTAAAAAAGGAGACTTTATTTTGGATTGGAAAGACACTGAAAAACTGGCATGGGGGATCTTAATTTTGTTTGGCGGCGGATTGGCTTTGGCCAAAGGAATGTCTGTTTCTGGAATTGTAGATCAGGTTTCTCAAAGTATTGCGGCAGGTAATTTTAGTGTAACTGCTACCGCTAGTTTACTGATTTTGTTAATGTTATTCATGACAGAACTCATGAGTAATGTAGCCTTAGTGGCCGTATTGGCCCCTGTAGTTGCTGGAATAGCTATTGGTTTAGGAATTCCTATGGTTTACTTACTTATTCCAGTTACTATGGCCAGTAGTTGTGCTTTTATGCTCCCAATGGCGACCCCACCAAATGCCATTGTCTTTGCCAGCGGTTTTATAGAGGTCAAGGATATGGTCAAGGCGGGTGTCCTTTTAAATATAGTGGCTGTACTCATCCTCATTGGACTATTTGAATATGTCATTCCATTACTCTTTTAACTTTAGTGATGGATATCCTATAAAAGCAATGTAGGATTTAAATAAATCATGACATTTTAGAATCTCCCTGCTATAAAAAAAGCACCATCTTATGATTTTGTTAACATTTCTTTAGGACAATTTTTCGGTTATTTGAGAAGCTAAAAATCAAAAAACATACCTAATGATTAAAAAAAATCTTCAGTACCTGTTGTTTTCACTCTTAGTGATTGGAAGTATCAGTACCAGTGAAGCCCAGCTTTTCAAGAAAAAAGCCAAGGCAAAAGCGCCCACAGAGGCTAAACCAAAAATAGATAAAGACGCACCGCAGCCTTACGCTAAGGTCATTACAAAAGAGGCCAAGACAGACAAAGGCCTTTTTGACGTGCACCAAATTAAAGACAAATTTTTCTACGAGATACCAGACAGCCTTTTAGGTAGAGAAATGCTCATGGTAAGTAGAATTTCAAAAACTGCATCAGGAATTGGATTTGGGGGTGGAAAAATAAACACCCAGGTCATGAGATGGGAAAAAAAGGGAGATAAAGTGCACCTAAGGGTGGTTAGCCACGAGGTGGTTGCCGCAGATTCTCTCCCGGTAAAAGAAGCGGTTGTGAATTCTAATTTTGAACCGGTATTGTATTCCTTTGATGTAAAATCTAACCGAAAAGATTCTATAGCAACAAGCACTGTCATAGAGGTAACTCCTCTTTTCAGTAAAGATGTAAGTGCATTGGGTATGCCTGAGGGTTACAAAAAAAGATACAAAGCTTCTCGTTTAGATTCGGAAAGAAGCTTTATAGAAGGTATTAAGAGTTACCCTATGAATATTGAGGCAAGACACGTAAAAACTTATTTTGCAGGCAATCCTCCTTCTAATTCAAGCTTGGGGTCTATCTCTGTAGAGATTAATAACTCCATGATATTACTTCCTGCTGAACCTATGAAAAGACGCTATTTTGACAAGCGCGTTGGTTGGTTCGAGAGAGATCAAGTAGATTATGGATTAGATGCTCAAGAGAGTAAAACAGTGAAGTTTCTAGACAGATGGAGACTTGAAGTTAAAGAAGAAGACATAGAGAAATTCAACCGAGGGGAATTGGTAGAACCAAAGAAACCAATCATTTATTATGTAGACAGGGCAACACCAAAACAATGGGTGCCTTTTATTAAGCAAGGAATTGAAGACTGGCAAGTGGCTTTTGAAGCCGCAGGATTTAAAAATGCTATAATAGCTATGGATCCTCCAACGCCAGAGGAAGATCCAGAATGGTCTCCTGAAGACGTGCGTTATTCCGTAGTGCGTTATTTAGCTTCACCAATACCCAATGCAAACGGACCTCATGTAAGTGATCCAAGAAGTGGCGAGATTTTAGAATCTGACATTAACTGGTACCACAATGTAATGAGTTTATTACGCAACTGGTATTTTGTTCAAACTGCGGCCATAAACCCAGAAGCACAAGGTGTAGCTTTCAAAGATGAAGTAATGGGGCGTTTAATACAATTTGTTTCTTCTCATGAAGTAGGGCATACTTTAGGACTTCCTCATAATATGGGAAGTTCTGCTGCCTATCCTGTAGATTCTTTAAGATCTGCAAGTTTTACCAGTAAATACGGTACTGCACCATCTATTATGGACTATGCCCGTTTTAACTACGTGGCTCAGCCAGAAGACAAAGGGGTAGCCCTTATGCCAAACATTGGTGTTTATGACAAATACGCTATTGAATGGGGATACAGACCTATCTTAGATAAAACGGCAGAAGAAGAAAAACCAATACTAGACAGCTGGATTATGGCCCATGATGGAGACCCATTATACCGCTTCGGACACCAACAAGGAGGGGACGTGGTAGACCCGAGTTCTCAGACAGAAGATTTGGGAGACAATGCTATGAAAGCCAGTATGTATGGAATTAAAAACCTACAAAGAATTGTCCCTAAACTGATCGAATGGACCGCAGAAGATGGTAAAAATTATGATGATTTAGAAATCCTTTACGGGCAAGTTCTGTCTCAGTTTAACCGCTATATGGGTCATGTGTCTAACAACATTGGTGGGGTATATGAAAACCACAAAACCTACGATCAAGAAGGCGCTGTTTATACGCCAGTGGCTAAGGCGCATCAGCGGGACGCTATGAAATTTTTACAGCGTGAATTGTTTCAAACACCTGAGTGGATGCTAGACCAAAACATCTTTAATAAAATTGAGTACTCGGGAACGGTAGAACGTGTTCGTGGGGTTCAGGTAAGAACTTTAAACAACGTACTTAGCCTTGGTAAGATGGCGAGACTCATTGAACATGAAACAGCCATGGGTTCTAAGGCCTATACTTTAACCCAAATGATGTCTGAACTCAGAAGAGGAATCTGGTCTGAAATTTACAGTGGTCGCGCTATAGATACTTATAGAAGAAACCTACAGAAAGGACACATTGACCGCTTGGCTTATTTAATGACTGCAGACAGTCAGAGAAAATTACCGAGCTACGGAGGGTATCAGAAATCTACTGCAGTGAATACATCTCAATCAGATATTCGCTCTGTAGTAAGGGGTGAATTAGTGACCCTTAGAGCACAATTAAGAAATGGATTAGCCAATGCGGCCAATACCATGTCTAGATACCATATGCAAGATGCCATTGCTAGAATCAATGACATTTTGGATCCTAAATAATTCAACCAAACCAATTATTTAAAAAGGGAGGCTTTTAGCCTCCCTTTTTTATACATCGCTTAAACTAAACAAAAATTATTGTAAATCTGGCGCTATGCGTTCCAATGCAGCAATAGTGAAATCCAAATCTTCATAACTCAAGGCGTCATTTAAAAAATAACTCTCATAAGCAGACGGGGGCAAATAAACCCCTTGTGCCAACATACCGTGAAAGTATTTTTTAAATATTTCATTGTCGCCCGCAGCGGCAGATGAAAAATCTGTTACAGCGGCCTCACAAAAATGAACAGAAATCATGGAACCCAGCCTATTGATCGTATGTGGAATACCGTGCTTTATTAGCACACCTTCTATTCCCTTATGTAAATAGGCTGTTTTTTCTGCCAAACGTTTAAATACCCCTTTGTCCTTTGATAGTGCTTGTAACATGGCCAATCCTGCACTCATAGCAAGCGGATTCCCAGACAATGTTCCTGCCTGATACACCGGTCCATCTGGCGCCAAATAATTCATTATTTCTGCCCTAGCTGCAAAAGCACCTACAGGTAAACCCCCTCCAATTACTTTACCAAAACAAACAATATCTGCTGGAACATCCAAAACCTCTTGGGCCCCACCGGCTGCGAGTCTAAAACCAGTCATAACCTCATCAAAAACAAGTAATATACCCTCGTGGGTGCAAAGTCTTTTAAGGCCTTGAATAAAAGCAGCTTCTGGAGGAATACAGCCCATATTACCCGCTACTGGCTCAATGATAATTGCGGCAATATCACCCTTGTGTTCTTGCACCAATTGTTGCACCCCTTCCAAATCGTTATAATCTGCCAAAAGAGTGTCTTTTGCCGTTCCTTTTGTCACGCCAGGACTACTAGGAGCACCAAAAGTTACTGCACCACTTCCCGCCTGTATTAAGAAAGCGTCTGAATGTCCGTGGTAACAACCCTTAAATTTAATAATCTTATCTTTTTTAGTAAACCCCCTGGCCAAGCGAATGGCGCTCATACAGGCTTCTGTGCCTGAATTGACAAATCTAATTTTATCTATACCAGAGACCATACTCACTGCAAGTGAAGCCAATTCCGTTTCAATAGCAGTGGGCATTCCAAAAGAAGTGCCCAAAGCAGCTTTTTCTGTTACGGCTTTTAAAACAGGCTCATAAGCGTGCCCTAAAATAAGTGGGCCCCATGAGGCAATAAAATCTACATACCTATTCCCATCTACGTCGTATAGGTACGCTCCCTTAGCGCGTTCAACAAAAATAGGAGTTCCACCAACTGCTTTAAAAGCCCTTACTGGAGAATTTACACCGCCTGGTATTACTTTCTGTGCCGCTTTAAAAAGGGCGCTACTTCTCTGATAATTCATCTATTCTATACTTATTTTAAGTGAGGTACCCACCTGAATGTCATTGCTCCTAAGGCCATTGATCTTCTTGAGTGTGTCTACAGAAAGACCGTATTTTTGGGAAATCCCAAAAAGAGTGTCTCCCTTTTTAACCTGGTGCGTTCTGCCATTCGTGTGCCTATTTATAGGATTCTGATTGTTTTCTGCAATAATTTTTTGGGCTTTTCTCGGATGGTCGTATTGGTCTAACCTATACTTTTCTATCTGAGCAATAAGCTTTGCTGGATACTTGGGATCTGTCGCATAGCCTGCTTTTTTTAATCCCCTTGCCCAAGCTTTATAATCTGTGATTCGGTAGTCAAATAAAAACGCATATCTGCTACCATTTACTAAAAACAAACTGTGGTCTCTGTAGGACTCTCTAGGATGTAGGTACTTCCTAAAGCACTCCCCTTTTTCATCATCGTCATGAGTGGTAGAAGGGCCCCGCCATTTGGTATGACATTTTATCCCAAAGTGGTTGTTAGACTTTCGGACCAAATTACTGCTGCCAGCACCGCTTTCTAAAAGTCCTTGGGCTAGAGTAATACTGGCCGGAATACCATAAGCTTCCATTTCCTCTAAGGCAATAGGGGCGAAGGTACGAATGTAATCTTCTGCAGAATTAAAGGTATAGGTGGTAAATCCGTCTGTGTTTTCTTCCAAAATTTTGTTGGGCTGAACCCCTTGTCTGCTTGATTTTTCGTAGGCCTTTTTTGCCTGAGCATAGCTGCGCTTCTTTTTTGCGAAACAACCACTGAGCAATAACGCAAAACAAACCAACCATAAAAAAGATTTCATTCTCATAGCAACCATTTTATACCCTGCTTCTGTAATTTTTCATTCATGCCTTCAATGGCTTGCAACCCCCCAGTATGAATCATTAGAATATGGGATCCAGATTCAAAATAATCATTCGCAATGAGGTCCATGACACCAAAAACCATTTTAGCAGTATAAATGGGATCCAAAACTACGCCCGTATCAATGTTAAATTGGTTGGCAAAATGCACCAGTGAAGGGGTCACTTTTGCATAACCCCCAAAATGATACGATTCAAAAAGGGACCAATTATTCTGCTGGGTAAAATTACAAATATCTTTTTGCAAAAAAGCGCCTTTTAAAGCTGGAAATCCGAGAATTTCTTGATGCTCAAATGCAGCTTCTGCCAATCCAGATAGCGTACCTCCAGTACCCACAGCCACGGAAATATGCGTGAATTTTGTATCCAACGCATGGAGTATTTCTGCACATCCCTTGACCGCTAATGCGTTGGTCCCCCCCTCTGGAATGAGATAAAAATGGCCAAAAATTTCTTGTAATTTGGCCACATATTGTGGCCGATGCTTTTCTCTATACGCCTCCCTAGTCACAAAATGAAAAGACATTCCATGAGATTTTGCTTTCTCAAGGGTCGGATTCAAGGGCAGACTGGCCAATTCTTCTCCGCGAATTACTCCAATGGTTTTGAAACCGTGAACTGCTCCTGCGTAGGCTACCGCGGCAATGTGGTTTGAAAAAGCACCACCGAAGGTGAGCAGCGTATGCTGCTTTGCCGCTTTAGCCGCTTGAATATTGTATTTTAACTTGCGGTATTTATTGCCTGAAATACCTGGGAACAACAACTCCTCTCGCTTAAAAGCGAGCTGAATACCTTTTTCTCTGAGCAAAGGCAAGTCTATTTTGGTATATTGAGCTGTTTCGTTTATCAATGGGCTGATCGGAAATTGATTGTAAAATTCGTATTTTTAAAGCTTACAAAATAGCTTTTACCTCTAAATCTCTATAGCCACTCATATGATGAAAAAATACATTCCTGTAGAAGAAGGTGATTTTTACTACGACCCAAGCGGATATAGAGTATTTACTGCCCAATATCACCTAAAGAGAGGTCATTGCTGCGAGAGTGGTTGTAGGCATTGTCCTTATGGGTATGACCCAAAAACAAACAAGCAATAGCACTGCTTACCTAAAGTAGTCATGTTGCGCTGCCTAAATACGGTTCAATCATATTTCACCAGATGAATACTGGGAAAGGATGGCATGCATTTTGATTTTAAAATGATGTATTAAATATGTAATCTTTTTAAAACTAGATTTAAGATGAGACAAAAACTATTATTCGCATTACCGCTAATTACCTTTATGATGTTTCTCCATAGCTGCTCTAGCATAAAGGTTATTACAGATTACGATCCTAATGTTTCATTTGATCGCTACAAGACCTACGCCTTTTACAAGGCAGGAATAGATCAGGTGAAAATTTCTGATTTAGACAAGAGAAGGATTTTAAAATCCTTAGAAAACAGCCTGCGAGAAAAAGGCTTTTCTGCCAGTGAGCAACCAGACATACTACTCAATTTTTTTACCAAAGAAGAGGCCCAAGTAGACATTTACAACAATGCCGGATTAGGATGGGGCTGGGGCTGGAATCCATGGTTTTGGCCAGGAATGGGCATGCAAAATACTCAAGTGACTACCAGAGCAAAAGGACGTATGTTTATAGATATAATAGACGCTAAAAGCAAAAGACTCCTTTGGCAAGGAAGTGGTGTAGGCTTTTTAGAGCCTCAAGACGACCCTGTAAAAAAACAAGCCAACATTCAAAAATTCGTCAATGAAATCATGGCTGCTTACCCGCCATCGCTGGAAAAAAAATAAGCGCTTTTTTTTCGAGCATCAGTATAATTTTAAAGATTAAGTGCTTTTTAACTTGTAAAAACTCTCTTAAATTCTTAAAACATATGGGGGTATTGCTCTTTAATTTTTGCCATACGCGTTTCCAATGTGTGCAGAAATTTTTTATGTGCTTCAGCGGTTGGATTTAAGGGTCTATGCTCTAACCCATTTTTAATAGAAATCACTTCTTTTAGAATCTTTTTTGTGGGGGGCGTAAAAGTAGCTTCAACTAATGATTCCCATATATACGCTATGGCCAATTCATTGGGATGAATTAAGTCCATTTTATAAAAACGATAGTCTCTCAATTCATCCATTACAATTTCATAGGATGGAAAATAAGCGACTGTTTTTAAATCCTTAGTATTTTCCTTATGCGAATGAATGCCAGCCAATAAATGTGCTTTACCAATAGTGTTTTCTATAAATCCATCTTTTAAATGTCTTACAGGAGAAACGGTATAGATCAGTTTTAGATCAGGATTAATTTTTACTAAGGCATCTTGAATTTTTGCTAGAGCATTTTCAATCGCAGTAATAGAAGACAATTCTTTTTGGAATAAGTCACCGGGTTGCTTATGACAATTAGTGACCGTTGTATGATTCAACATATAGCCCCAAGCAGTTCCTAAAGTAACAAAAACATGAGAGGCTTTCTTTAAAAAATCATGGCCTAGATCAATCACTTCATTGGCATTTCTAAGGGCATCTGATAGAACTGCTCGGCTCATAGAAGAGTGAAGCTCATAAGAATGCCATTGCTCTTGATGAAAAAAAAACGCCTCTTCCGTAAAATAATGCTTAAACACCATTCTTTGCACCAAGGAGGCGAGCGGAATAGGATGAAATACAATACCAAAGGGGTTGCTTAGAGTCTTGAATTGGTGCTTTGCAAAAAAAGCACCTATATGATCACTGAAACAAGAACCCAAGAGCAATATTTGAGCGTCGTAATCTATTTGAAAGTTCAAATTAGATAAAGGCACCTTAGTTTGTAGCTCCATTTAGGTGGGATCTATTCGGTTATAAAATCTTTTGCATGAGCAATGGCCTCTGCAATACCTCCAGGGTTTTTACCCCCTGCTGTGGCAAAGAATGCTTGGCCTCCACCACCACCTTGTATATACTTCCCTAATGTCTTCACTACTTGTCCAGCGTTTAGTGACTTTTCAGCCACGAGCTCTTTAGAAATATAGCAAGCCAACAATGCTTTCTCATCATATTCAGCCCCCAAAAGCAAAAAAGTGTTTGGACTCTGGGCAGCCAATTCAAAACATAAATCTTTCATTGCTGCGGCGTTCAAAGAGACCTCTGCTGCTAAGAAACGCACCCCATTAATTTCTTCAAAGGATGCTGCCAAAGATTTTCCTACATCTCCAGCCTTTTCCTTTTGAAGTGCTGTTAGGGAAGCTTTTAACTGTCCAAACTCCTCCTGAAGCTTTTGAATAGCGGTTACTGGGTCAGAATTAATTTGCAATTGACTTAAGACCTGTTGCAAAGTCTGATCTGTTTTTAAATAATACTCTTTAACGGCATCTGAAGTAATGGCTTCAATCCTTCTGATTCCAGAAGCCACAGCAGATTCCCCGGTGATTTTAAACTGCCAAATGTCACCTGTATTCTTTACATGAGTCCCTCCACACAATTCAATGGAATGCCCAAAACGGATACTTCTCACAGTGTCTCCGTACTTTTCTCCAAATAAGGCCATAGCGCCGTCTGCTTGTGCTTGAGCTATAGGTCGGTTTCTGTGCTCTTCTAAAGGTATATGTCCGTCTATTCTAGCGTTTACATAATCTTCTACCTCTTTAAGTTGCTCTGTAGTTACTTTTGAAAAGTGAGAAAAATCAAAACGCAGGTACTTAGAGTGAACCGCAGATCCTTTTTGCTCCACATGAGTGCCCAGTATGGATCTTAATGCCTGATGCAATAAGTGTGTGGCCGTATGGTTTTTAGACGTTCTGTCTCGCTGTTTTTTGTCTACGGATGCTTTGAAAGAAGCCCTTGGATCTTTTGGAAGGGTATTTGAAAAATGAATAATTTCATTGTTTTCCTTTTTAGTATCTACAATATAAGTTACATCCCCGTTGGGTGCCTCTAAATAGCCTTTATCTCCAACTTGCCCACCACCTTCTGGATAAAAAGGCGTTAAGTTAAATACCAATTGGTACATTTCTCCTTCTTTTTTTGAAGTGATTTTTCTATACTTAGCAATTTTAACTTGCGTCTCTAAAAGGTCATAACCAATAAACTCCTGAGTGTCGTCTTCCATCAAAACTTCCCAATCTTCTTTTGAAACTTCAGAAGCCGCTCTTGAGCGCTGCTTTTGAGCCTGCATTGATTTTTCGAATCCAGTTTGATCCAGCGCATAGCCTCTTTCAGAGAGTATTAGAGCGGTTAAATCAATAGGGAACCCATAAGTATCGTATAATTCAAATGCTTTTTCCCCTGCTAGAACCTTATCTTTTGCAGTGAGAATAAGTGTGTCTAGTAGCTGCAATCCTTGCTCTAATGTTCTTAAGAATGATTGCTCTTCTTCTTTAATGACATTTTCTATTAATTGCTTTTGGGCTTTTAATTCAGGAAATGCATCTCCCATGGTTTTAGAGAGTACTTGGACCAATTTAAACATAAAGGGCTCCTTGGTGTTTAAAAAAGTAAACCCATAACGTATGGCCCTTCTAAGTATTCTTCTGATTACATAGCCAGCACCTGTATTACTTGGTAATTGACCATCTGCTATAGAAAAAGCTACTGCTCTAATGTGATCTGCAATAACCCTAATAGCAATATCTGTAGGGGTATCTTTGCCATAAGCACTACCACTTATGACTTCTATTTCTTTAATAATAGGGGTAAACACATCTGTGTCGTAATTGGACTGAACCCCTTGTAAAACCATACAAAGCCTTTCAAATCCCATTCCTGTGTCTACATGCTTTGCAGGAAGTGGCTCTAAAACACCATTGGCTTTTCTATTGAATTGCATAAAAACCAAATTCCAAATCTCCACTACTTGAGGGTGATCCATATTGACCAAACTAGCTCCTGAAACAGCTGCTTTCTCTTCTGGAGTACGAATATCTACATGGATTTCTGAACAAGGACCACAGGGACCTTGGTCACCCATTTCCCAAAAATTATCTTTCTTATTGCCAAATAAAATTTGTGATTCAGGTACAATCTCTTTCCATAAAGACAATGCTTCTGCATCCATCTCTAATTGATCTGCATCTTTACTGCCTTCAAAAACAGTCACATACAAACTACTGGGGTCAATTTTAAATACGTCTACCAATAAAGACCAGGCCCATTGTATGGCTTCTTTTTTAAAATAACCATCTACATTGTCTTTTGACACACCAAAACTCCAATTACCAAGCATCTCAAACATGGTATGGTGATATGTATCCTTACCCACTTCTTCTAAGTCATTGTGCTTACCACTGACCCTCAAACATTTTTGGGTATCTGCAACCCTTTGATTTTTAGGAATAGTATTTCCCAAAAAATATGGCTTAAAAGGATTCATCCCTGCATTAGTGAACATGAGGGTTGGGTCATCCTTAATTACCATTGGAGAAGAAGGCACTATTTGATGGTTTTTATCTTTAAAAAAAGCTAAAAATTGGGCTCTAATATCTTGAGATTTCATGGGCATTTAAATATTTTACTACTGCTAAGCACTAAAAAAACAACTGGTTTAAATTGTGAATATTTCTTAAGCTTTTCTCAAAACTATGAGCGAAAGAAAAACAATGTTTATATTTGTTTTAATGCTGCTAACAACGGCACAAAAATAGCATAAATTCCAGAGATGTCTAAGGTAAAATACTATTACGACGCAGATACGCTTTCTTACCGTGAAATTTCGGATAAGAAATCCACTCGTTTTAAAAAGGCGGTTTTATTCCTTTTAGCCTCTTTTTTATTTGGTATGATGGGTTTATTATTTCTACTCAACACTTCAATAGTAAATACTCCCAAGGAATTGAGTCTGTCCAGAGAGCTTAAAAATTTAAGTTTTCAATTTGAACAACTCAATAAAAAAATGGATGAAGCTACTGCTGTATTGGCAGATGTTGAAAATAGAGACAATACTATTTACAGGGTTTATTTTGAAGCAAATCCAATTCCTGAATCTCAAAGAAAAGCTGGATTCGGAGGACTAAACAGGTACAAAGCTTTAGAGGGATACACACATTCAAATCTAATTATCAATACAGCTAAGAAACTTGATATTCTTCAAAAACAGTTGGTGGTTCAGTCTAAATCGCTAGATGAAATTAGCAGCCTTGCTTCGGAAAAAGAGGCACTACTCGCTGCTATTCCCTCCATACAACCAATTTCAAACCAAGACCTGACTAGAATGGCTTCTGGATTTGGATGGCGCTCAGACCCTTTCAATAAGGTGAGAAAAAAACATTGGGGAATGGATTTCACCGCTCCAAGAGGCACGCCTGTTTACGCCACCGGTAATGGACGAATTCTCAGAGCAGACCAAAGGGCTACCGGATTTGGGAAACACATTCGAATAGACCATGGTTTTGGTTATGTAACCATCTATGCGCACTTAAGTCAATATAATGTAAGAAGGGGGCAAAAAATTAAAAGAGGAGACATTATTGGTTACGTAGGGAGTACTGGACGTTCTCAGGCACCTCACCTTCATTACGAGGTTTGGAAAGACAAGAAAAAAATTAACCCCATAAATTTCTATACAGGAACTTTAAGCCCTGCAGAATTTGAGAACTTACTGCGTTTTGCCAACCAAGAGAATCAATCTTTAGATTAATGCAAACCCTTCCAGATAAAAGATATTACAGCATTGGCGAAGTGGCCAAAGCTTTTGAGGTAAACACCTCTCTTATTCGTTTTTGGGAAACCACTTTTGACATTCTCAAGCCTAAGAAAAATGCTAAGGGCAATAGAAAATTCACCCCTGAAGACATTAAAAATCTTCAGCTTATATATCATTTAGTTAAAGAAAAAGGCTACACCCTTGAGGGAGCTAAGGCACATTTAAAAGTTTCTAAAAATAAAACGCTAGATAATTTAGACCTAGTGAAAAGACTGTCTTTAGTAAAAGAAGAACTCTTAAAAATAAAATCGCAGCTATAAATATTTAGCCTCCGTAACGCATCCTTCTACCCCCTGGTTTTTGACCACCAAATTTGTCTAATTTATAGCTAAAACTCAGCATAAAATATTGCTGTAATACCGTCCCTTGAAAATCTTCAATAAAGTCTTCTGCAGTAGTTCTTCGTGTATTGATGTTTTGATTTAAAATGTCATAGGCCAATACTTTCAGAGTAGCCTTGTCTTTGAGTAGCTGAACCCCAATACTCATATTCCAAAAATAAGCGTTCTTGTCAAACCCCGGACCTACATTTGGATTGTAACTGTAGGTAAGGTCATTGCCCCAAATAATATTTTCTGGCCAAAAAGTTGTTGTTTTTAAAGTAGCGTTGTGGTTTAACACTGAGATCTCTGGAAGGTTCTCCAAATTATAGGTGCTTCTAGAATAACCCAGAGAATAGCCTGGCTCAATTTGAAACTTCTCATTAAAATTTATTGAGGTAGACACCGATGGATTCAAGCTATAAGATGTTGTTTTTAATAATTGACCATTAGAAAAACCTACATTCTTAGAGAAGTTAGCATTGGGCCTAATATTCAAGTTCATGGAATACACACTGTCTTTTTTAATCTGCTTAGAATAACCCACCCCAAAATAACCGTTGTAATTGCCGTTGACATTGGTAAAAGTAGTATTCCTTAAAAAGTTTTCATCTGTAGTGGTTACCGCACTTACCCTATTGTCTGTAACAGTAACACCTGCGTAAATAAAAACACCAGAGCGCTCTCTCCAATTGTAGTTATTGTAGTTAAATCCTATTCTGTGATTTAGGGCTGGATCCAGATCTGGATTACCTATCACAATATTCAAAGGGTTGTTCAAATTAGGGACTGGCTGCAATTGATTTAGATTAGGTAGGTCTAAGTTGTTGGAATACCTTAAACTAAGACTCTTGTTTTTACCCAAACTATAACGACTGTAAAGGTTAAAAAGTAATTTTTTGTAATTTTTTGAAAAATCTGAGTTTTGAAGAAAATCTTCATTGCTCAGTGTGGCGTCTGTATAACTGGCATTCAATCTTAATCGCCACTTATCACTATTGTTTCTAAGGCCAACAGAAGGGGTTTTCTGAACTGTTTTAAATCTAAAATCGGAACTCTGGACTGTGTTAAAGTCGTCGTACAAACCAGATGCTGGGTCCAAATCAAAGACAGACAGCTTATTCTCTCTTGTACTCACATCGAAAGACATTCCTGCTTGAACAAACAAATCTTTAGTAAGCGCTTTTCTGTATTCTAGTTCCAAGTTGTAGGCATTGGTGATATTCTCAGAACTGTTCTCTTGGTCCAATAGTGTTTGAGTCACCTGGTCTTCACTATAGATTTCTTTTAGGGAATTTAAATTAGTAAGGCTTTCATTTTTGTTTTGAGAAATATCAAAATCCAATGAAACGTACCCACCAATAGTATCTAGTTTTTGGAAAAGACTAAACTGGTTAGAAAAGCTCCTCAAATCACTTCTATTGGCGGTTTTCACCCTATTGGTGTTAATTAACACGCCATCACTATTTTTAGAAAGTGTATTTTGATCATTAGAAGCTGTGGTGAAGCCCACATTTACGTTGGGTTCAAAACTAATCACTAAATCCTTGGTTAAATTGAATTCTAGATCTGCAGAACCCCTATTATTTTGGTTGGTTCCTTTAAAGCTGGAAGTTCGCTCAGTAAAAAACCTACTATCAGGAAGTATGTTTTCTCTAAAGGAAGCTTCGTCGTTATAGGAATCTGAATAAGAAAAGAAATGATTTCCCTCTACTTCATAAGCGCCTTTTTTAGCATCGGCGTAGCTAGCCCCTACGGTAGAAGAAGTAGCAATCCCTTGACCAAAGCCAAAATTAATTCCACCAACACTAAAACCACCACCAAAATTTCTTCTGCTCGAACCACCTCCTCCAAGCATGTCAAATACTTCATCATAGGAGAAGCCTGCATTGTTAATGTTATTGCTACTCGCTAAAACGCTCACACGCTGTTTGTTTTTAAAATAGTTGAGTAAGCCGTTTAATTGGTAGCGCTCATCTGTTCCGTACCCTCCAGCCATTCGGGTCAGATAGCCCTTATTTTTATCTTCCTTAATGGTGAGGTTTATGGTCTTATTCTCACTTTGAGCGTCGTCGCCAGTGCGTTCTTCTGTTTTTGTTTTGGTATTGGTAATCTGGATCTTGCTGATAATATCTTTGGGCAGACTCTTTGTGGCTACCTTGGGATCTTTACTAAAAAACACCTGTCCATTCACTAGTACTTGGTCTACCTCTTGACCGTTGACTGTAATGGTTCCGTTAGCGTCAATAGCCACTCCAGGAAGCTTTCTAAGCACATCTTCTACGCTGGCGTCTGGTCTAGTTTTAAAGGAACTGGCATTGAACTCTAGGGTGTCTTTTTTTACTGCTATTGGAGCGCGCTCCCCGGACACCAAAACTTCTCCTAATTGTTCTACTTGCTCTTCTAGGTACAAACTACCCATTTCAAGAGTTGTGGCTATTTTAACCTCTTTTTTAAGGGTTTTGTACCCATTAAAAGTAGCGTAAAAAAATAGGGCGGTTTCAGGTGTTTTACCTTCAATAATAAAACTACCGTCTGTATCGGTTATACTGTAAGCGACCAAAGTAGAATCTGCTTTGGTTTCTACATAAACGGTAGCGGCGTCTAATGGACTTTTAAACTGTGCATCTAACAGTTTCCCTTTGATGGTAAACTCTTGGGCTTCAACAGAAAAAAAACTACAAAAAAACAATGATAAAACAAGAAAAATTAAGCGCATGGGATTGATTTTGTAAAAACCATTAGGTCGCGGCAAAAATAACTCCAAATACTGCTTTGGAACCTATATTAACATAAGTTTAAGAATGCTACACCGCATTTCTACCTACAAAATCGGGGGTTTAACGATACATAAAAGAATCATTCACTACTTTTTAACACCTGAGTGCTCCTTATTTTTTTCTCATGAAAATAGATATGGGCACTCCTGAAAAGTTGTAGTGCTCTCTAATTTTATTTTCCAAATAACGTTTGTAAGGCTCTCTGACGTACTGGGGTAAATTACAGAAAAATGCAAACTGAGGATAAGGAGTAGGCAACTGAGTACAGAACTTAATCTTCACATACTTCCCTTTATAAGCTGGTGGGGGATAGTGCTCAATAAGGGGTAACATAAACTCATTAAATTTCCTGGTAGGAATTTTTCTAGACCTGTTTTCATAAACCTCAACAGCAGTCTCAATGGCTTTAAAAATACGTTGTTTGGTGAGCACAGACATAAAGATAATGGGCACATCTACAAAAGGAGAAATGGCTTCTTGTATTCTTTGGGTATATGCCTTTACGGTATTGGTTTCCTTGTCCTCTACCAAATCCCACTTATTCACTAAAATGACTATCCCTTTATTATTTCTTTGGGCCAGCCAGAAAATATTCTCTACCTGTCCGTCAAATCCACGGGTAGCATCCAAAATTAAAATACAAACATCTGAATGCTCAATAGCGCGTACCGAACGCATGACAGAATAAAACTCAAGATCTTCTTTAACTTTGGCTTTCCTTCTAATACCCGCAGTGTCTACCAGGTTGAATTCAAAACCAAAACGGTTGTAACGGGTATCTATACTATCTCTTGTTGTACCAGCTATATCTGTTACAATATATCTGTCTTCTCCAATAAGGGCATTGATAAAAGAAGATTTTCCAGCGTTTGGACGCCCTACCACGGCAAACCTTGGAAGGATCTCTTCTTCTTTTTGTTCTACTTCTTCAGGTAATGCCAACACAAGAGCATCTAGCAATTCTCCTGTTCCACTCCCACTAATACTTGCGATAGTATAATAATCTCCCAAACCGAGGTTATAAAACTCTACAGCTTCTTCAATCCTTCTAGCGTTGTCTACCTTATTAACCGCTAATAATACTGGTTTTTTAACACGCCTGAGTAGTTTAGCCACATCTTCGTCCATTCCTGTGACACCTGTTTCTACATCTACCATGAAAATAATGGCGTCTGCCTCGTCAATGGCCAATTCAACCTGTTGATCAATTTCTTTTTCAAAAACGTCGTCACTGCCCAGAACGTAACCACCAGTGTCTATGACAGAAAACTCCCTTCCATTCCAATCACTTTTACCGTAGTGACGGTCTCTAGTCACCCCACTCACCGCGTCTACAATGGCTTCTCGCCTTTGAATTAAACGGTTAAAAAAGGTAGACTTTCCTACATTTGGTCTTCCAACAATGGCTACAATAGCACTCATATTCTTAAATTTGTTGCAAAAGTACTACTTAATTTTTAAGGAATACCCATTGCGATTAGGCAAGTGTGAGATATTAATTTCCAGCAGAACGGTTAAGACTCTATTTTTGGTGGTAACCAAAACGTCGTAATTGATGGGAATTACTCCGCCAATTCTTATTTACTTTAACGTATAACTCAATGTGCACCTGCTTGTCAAAAAACTTCTCCAAGTCTTTTCTGGCTTCCATTCCTACGCGTTTTAATGCTGCACCTTTATGCCCAATAATAATACCCTTTTGAGAATCACGTTCCACCATAATAACGGCGCGCATTCTAATAATGTCGTCGTCTTCTAAAAACTCTTCTGTTTCTATCTCTACGGCATAAGGGATTTCTTTCTTGTAGTGTTGCAATATTTTCTCCCTAATGGTCTCATTCACAAAGAAACGTTCGGGCTTATCGGTCAGTTGGTCCTTTGGATAATATGCAGGCGCTTCTGGTAATAATTCTACCAGCCTTAAAAAAACCTCCTTCACATTAAAGTTATGCAAAGCAGAAATAGGGTGAATTTCAGCATTGGGCAATTGTTCTTGCCAATATGCTACCTGCTCTTCAAGAATGGTTTGCTCTGAAATATCCATCTTATTGAGTAACAACAAAACGGGTATTTTAGACCCTTGAAGCTTTTTAAAGAACAATTCATCTTTAAGAGACTTCTCTCCCAATTCTACCATATAGACTAAAATATCTGCATCTTCAAAGGCAGATTTCACAAAGTCCATCATAGAAGCTTGTAACTCATAGGCCGGCTTAATAATTCCAGGGGTGTCTGAAAGAATCATTTGAAAATCTTCTCCATTGACAATTCCTAAGATCCTATGTCTTGTAGTTTGGGCTTTAGAAGTAATAATAGATAACTTCTCCCCTACAAAGGCATTCATGAGGGTAGATTTGCCTACGTTAGGATTCCCTATAATGTTTACAAAACCTGCTTTATGTTCACTCATTGTTGTGTTTGGCTAAATATTTTTTTGTGGCAGCATTTACCTTAGGTGCCAGATAAAGGACGGCAATCATGTTTGGAATACACATGAGTGCAAAGGAGAGATCTATTAAGTTAATCACAAGATCTAAAGACGCTACCGCTGCAAAGGTAATACTAAGCACGTAAATGTAGTTATAGTATGGCCCTATTTTAGCGTTGGTCAGAAAAGAAAGGCACTTGGTGCCGTAATAAGAGTAGGTAAATAAGGTTGAAAGGGCAAAAGCACTGACCACCAACATAAGCAATACATCTCCATAACCATATAAAGAGGTCTTAAAAGCCAAGAGAGTCATTAAAATTCCATTGGTTTCATCTGACAAGTATGCTCCACTAACAATAATGACAAGAGCCGTAAGGGTACACACCACAATAGTGTCTATAAAAGGACCTAACATGGCCACTAAACCCTCTTGAATGGGTTCATTTGTTTTAGACTGTCCATGAAACATGGGCGCTGTACCTACCCCTGCTTCGTTAGAAAATACGGCCCTCCTAATCCCTATGATCACGAGGCCCCAAAAACCACCCTTTACGGCTGTTTCCATATTAAAAGCTTCTGAAAAAATAAGTTTAAAAGCAGGAAAAATTTCTGCCGCATTTTGAAACATAATGAAAACCACTGCTATTAAATAAACCATGACCATAAAAGGCACTATGGCTGTGGCCACCTTGGCAATTTTTTTAAGCCCTCCAAAAACCACAAAAGATGTGGCAATCGTAAGAAAAACACCTATAAGTATTTTCCAATTCAATACAGACATCTCATAAATATTCAGTTGTGGCTTAACAACATCTATCAAGGTTTGTGTAAACTGGTTGGCAGTAAAAGCAGGAAGCACACCAAAAAGCCCTGCAATAGAAAAGAAAACAGCCATAGGCTTGGCCCATTTTCCCATTCCTTGTGTCATATAATACATAGGCCCACCCTGTAAAGCGCCTGAAGAATCTGTTCCCCTAAACATGACCGCAAGGCTACAGGAGTAAAATTTAATCCCCATACCGATCAATGCCGTAATCCAAATCCAGAAGACCACACCAGGACCGCCTAAATAAATAGCAATAGCCACACCTGCTATATTTCCCATGCCTACTGTGGCTGCCACAGCCGACGACAATGCCTGCAAATGAGACACCTCTCCCGGGTCATCCTTATGATCGTACTTCCCTCGGGTAATATCTAGCGCATGCTTGAAATATCTGAAGGGGAGTAATTTGGAGTAAACAGCTAAGAATAAACCACCACCCACAACTAAAAAAAGCATAACCCATTCCGTGTAAGGTAATACACTAGTTAAAAAATCATTTATAAATTTCATCTAAAAATTTTAGTTTAAGGCAAGATAGGAAAAGTGGGTAGAACTCCCATAAGAATACTATATTTGAAACAATCAAAAGCCTTTATGATGAAAAAATTAATCCCTTTTGTACTCTTTTCTTTCTTGTTTTTATATGCTTGTAAGGAAAAGACTGTAATGCCAAAAGAAGTGGCTAACATAACACCCATTAGTCCTGATATGGCAGAAAATGCTGTCATTTATGAAGCCAATATTAGGCAGTATTCTCCACAGGGCACTTTCAATGCATTTACTAAGGACATACCAGTCTTAAAAGAATTAGGGGTCAAGATCATTTGGGTCATGCCTATAAACCCCATTTCCAAAGTCAAAAGAAAGGCCAAAGGAGATCTATTCACTTCAGAAATAGAGGATCCTGCAGAAAGAGAAAAGTATTTGGGGAGCTATTATTCTGTGTCCGACTACAAAGCCATTAATCCTGAATTTGGAAGCTTAGAAGATTTCAAAAACCTGGTAGCAACAGCCCATAAAAACGGCATTTATGTGATTGTAGATTGGGTGCCCAATCACACGGGTTGGGACCACCCATGGATTTACGAATACCCAGACTATTACACACAAAATGAAGCAGGAGAAATCATTGACCCTTCCAACCCAGAAACGGGAGAATCATGGGGCTGGACAGACACCGCAGATTTAAACTACAACAATCCAGCAATGAGAACAGCCATGATAGACGCCCTTAAGTATTGGGTGGAAGTGGCAGATATTGATGGCTATAGAATGGATGTGGCCCACCAAGTACCCGTAGACTTTTTTGAAAAAGTAACCGCAAGTCTCCAGGAGATTAAACCGGTCTTTATGTTGGCAGAGGCAGAGCAACCCAATCTAATGGAAAAAGCTTTTGACATGCACTATGCCTGGGAGTTTCACCATTTGTTGAACGACATTTCTAAGGGCCACAAAAACCTCTCAGCCCTAGACGCTTATATGGCTAAAACAGATACCGTATTAGCGGCCGACGACATTAATATGAACTTTATTACTAACCATGATGAAAACTCATGGGCGGGTACTTTAGAAGAACGCATGCCAGGGCGAAAAGAAATCTTCACCGCCCTTACCTACACCCTACCAGGCATGCCTTTAATTTACAGTGGCCAAGAATACGACTTAAACCACCGTTTGAAATTTTTCGAAAAAGATTCCTTTCCCAAAACCAAGGGCACCTATTTTGAGCTTCTCAAGAAGCTCGGAGCGCTTAAAAAATCCCACCCCGCCTTGAACGGCGGAAAATCTGCTGCCGCCTACAAGAGATTAAAGACAAAAAATTCAAATATTTTTGCTTTTAAACGCGGAAAAGCAGGGAGGGAAATATGTTTTATAGGCAATTTCTCCAACGAGATCCAACAAGTGCAAGTGGGCTATGGAAAACTCTATACGGATTACCTAAATGAAACAACAATATACCAAGAAAGTGCCCCAATTGAACTAGCCCCTTGGGGATTTAAAATTATAATTGAATAAGGGTTTTTATTTAAGACCAATGAGTTCGTGTAAAAAAAAGGAGGTATTATTTTATACCTTTGTACATTACTAATCAAAATATTTCCAGTTTGAATTCTAAAAAATACTCCGAGATCATGTCTAGTGTACGCAAAATTGTACGCGCAGTAAATTTAGAATCTAAACGCATAGAAAAGAATTTTGGCATTAGTATTCCGCAACTACTGACCCTCAAATACTTAAACGAATCTCCTGAATACAGAAGCACCATGAGAAACCTCAGAGAGGTGCTTTCTTTAAACGCCAGTACGGTCACAGGAATAGTTTCTAGATTAGAGTCTAAAGGTTATATTGCCAGGCTGCCAGATCCAAAAGACAAAAGAAGTACCCCTATTGTGCTCACTTCAAAAGGATCTAGCCTCGTAAAAACAACAAATGAATCCCTTCACGAAAGAATCTCCAAAAATCTAGAAGCTACTTCTGACACCGAATATCAAAATATCTTGGGCTCTTTTGAGACCATTATTAACTTTCTCAATATTGAAGATTTAGATGCAGCACCAATTATCACAGGTCCTGCAGATATTTCTGAATAGCCAAGGGTCCCTTCAGTAGTCCCTTCAACTCTGAACTTTTTAGACCAATAACCAAAGTCTTATTACTTAAAATTTTATTAAAGCCTCTGAGGCCTGTCTTGGCGTGGGTTAAGAAGAATACATAGTTTCTACAGAAAATAATATAGTCTCAAAATGTTTTCTATGGAAACCAAAATGAGTACTTTTGTGAAAAATTTAATTTTCATGAACAACAGAAAAAAATATCTACTACTTTTAGTGACAACTGTTTTTATGAGTATTTACGGATACTCGCAAGACCAAATAAGCGGAGTAGTTAGTGACAAAGACGGAATTCCAATGATAGGTGCCACGGTTTTAATACAAGGCACAAACCAAGGAACAACGACAGATTTTGATGGTAAATTTTCAATAGAAACTACTCAAGTGGTTTCTTTAAAAGTAACCTATGTAGGTTTTAAAGCCAGTTATGTAAAGGCTGCTCCTGGAGATGTTCTACAGATTATTCTAGAGGCATCCAATGCCTTAGATGAGGTGGTTATTACCGCTTTAGGTATTAAAAGAGAAGAGAAAGCTTTAGGGTATGCCGTTCAGGGCATCACCGCAGGGGAAATAAGCCAAGTAAAAGCGACCAATGTAGTAAATGCATTGGCTGGAAAAGTAGCTGGGGTAAGCATAACAGGATCATCGGCTGGTCCGTCTGCCTCTTCTAATATAACGATTAGGGGCGCTTCTTCTTTGATGGGGAACAACCAACCGTTATTTATTGTAAATGGTATGCCTATTACCAATGACCTCTATACTTTTGACGACGGTTTAAACGGCTCTACAAGTATTGACTTTGGAAATGCTGCCCAAGTAGTAAACTCAGACGACATTGAAAACATTTCTATTCTTAAAGGACCAGCAGCCTCTGCCTTATACGGATCTAGAGCAGCTTCTGGAGTGATCCTTATCCAAACTAAAACTGGAAAGAACAATGGAGACCCTTTCAGTGTGGAACTCAATAGCTCTGTATTATTTTCTAGTCCTTTAAAGTTACCTAATTATCAGAACGAATACGGTGCTGGTGGAGGGGGTAAATACTCCTACCTCAACGGGTCTACCTATATAGGTGCCAATGAAAACTATGACGCCTATGGTGAAAACTGGGGGCCTAGAATGAATGGGCAACTTATTAAGCAGTTTAATTCTGACGGAGAAGCGGTGCCTTTTACCCCCTCACCAAACAATATTAAAGACTTTTACGAAACGGCACTTACCCATATTACCAATGTTGCTGTAAACACAAGCTCAGAAGACGCCAACAGTAGGTTTTCTTATACCCATTTAGGAAATGACGGCCTCATTCCAAATACAGGCTTAGAGAGAAATACGTTTCAAACCAGTATTAACAGGTCTTTGTTTGACAATAAATTAAATATTGGCTTTAACAATATGTTTGTAAGGTCTACTTCAGACAATATCCCAAACTCTGGTTACGATGAATCTTCTTCTGTGATGTACGGATGGTTGTGGTTACCTAGACAGGTAGACATTAATGATCTGAGGGATTACTGGCAACCTGGCTTAGAGGGTGTTGAACAGCGCTATGCAGAAAACCTTTGGGTAAACAACCCTTGGTTTATTGCTTACGAAAACACCAATGCTTTTCAGAGCAATAGAAATATTTCTAACATCAATATTGACTACCAGATAAACGGCTACGCTAATTTGCGTTTTCGTTACGGAGTAGATTATGTAGACGAACAAAGACAGTATAAAAGGGCCCCTTCTACCAAAGGAGTACTCAATGGAAGTTACAGGGAAGATGAGATTAGTTTTAGAGAGAGCAACGCAGAATGGTTGTTGTCTTTAAACCCTACGCCAAACGAATCTAATCTAATAGATGTAGATTTAAAATTAGGTGGAAATCTCATGTCGCAACAAGCGAATTTTTCTGTAGCCAACAACCCAGAGCTACAAAACTTTGGTACGGATCCATCTGTATACACCCTATCTAATGCAAGATCTGGGGTACTGGTTGAGTCTCAAAAAACAAATGCTAAATTAAATTCTGTATTTGGATTGTTGAGCTTAGATTACGACAACAAAGTGTATCTAGACTTAACCTATAGAAATGATTGGGCAAGTACCTTAGTAAATCCTTTGACTGGAAAAGCCAATTCTTCTTTTAGCTATGGCTACCCATCTGCTTCTACTTCAGTATTGGTTTCTGATATTTTCAATATGCCAGAAAGCATTCAGTTTTTAAAGCTAAGGGCTTCTTACGCAGAAGTGGGTAATGGTGCTCCGGCATATTCTTTTGGAAATAGCTATACACCACAAGCGCCCTTTGGAAACCAACCTATCTTTACCACAAACAGTACCATATCTGATCCTAACTTAAAGAATGAATCTACTACAGCCAAAGAAATTGGGCTAGATCTTAGAATGTTCGACGGTGTAATTAATTTAGATATGGCGGTCTATAAAATGAATAGTTATGACCAAATTATTCAACTGCCTGTTGCCAAAACAAGCGGATACGACTATACCCTAACCAATGGTGGAGAAATCAGTAACGCTGGTGTTGAAATTGCTTTGGGGATTGAGGCCATTAGAAGTGAAGACTTTAATTGGAGTACTCAAATTAACTTTAGTAGAAACAGGGCTATTGTAGAAACACTACCTGAAGTGATCCAAGGAGGAAGGTATTCAATTATAGCAGATATTTTCCCTGGAGATGAGGGGGGTTCTGACTTAGAATATGTAGCAGAAGAAGGAGAATTATTAGGTCAATTATACGGTCTTGGATTTCAAAGAGGTCCTGACGGTCAGATCATTCATGAAAACGGACTGCCTTTACACACAACAGAAAAAGTGTCTGCAGGTTCTTTCCAACCAGACTTTAGACTGGGATTATTCAATAATTTTTCCTACAAAAATTTCAATGTAGGGATCTTATTTGACGGTCAAGTGGGAGGACAAATTTATTCTAGATCTCATGCGCTTTATGCTACTGCAGGTACTATTGTAAACGACGACGATCCAAACTTAGCCCTAAGCACCTTAGAAGGCAGAACCTCCTATAGTGTGGATTATGACACTTCAGGGAACCCTGTCTATACCTTAGAGCAAGAAGGAAGTGTTATTGGACCTGGGGTCATGTATGACGCCAGTGGCAACCTAGTGCCTAACACTGTAGCTGTTCCGGCTGGTGGTGCAGGTTACACAGGATATTTCTACAATTATTACGGCAATGGATTCAACAGAGATAATATAGAAGCGGCTACTTATGACGCTACCTACTTTAAATTACGTGAACTGAGTATTTCTTATGACGTACCTGAAAAAGTATTCAAAAGCCTTGGTTTAAAACAGGCTAGAATTTCCCTTATAGGAAGAAACCTATTGTTATTCTCAAAGGTACCTTCTATAGATCCAGAGACTTTCTCGATCAGAAACGGTGTTTTTGTAAACGGATTTGAGAGTACCTCAATTCCTAGCCAGAGAAGTATTGGTGTTAATGTAAATTTAAAATTTTAAGAAGATGTTAGTTAAAAAAATATACAAACCACTATTATTACTCACCCTTGTTTTTCAAGGCTGTAATGATTTTGAAGACCTAAACACCAACCCAAACGAGCCAACTTCAGTATCTAGTGGCGTGTTATTCTCCTCTGCGATTAGAAGCAGTGCACAAACTCAATCAAACGAATCTTTCTTGCTTGGAAATAATATAGCACAGCTCTCTGCAAAAACCCTTAGAGCAGAAGTAGATTTTTATGGGTGGAATGCTTTCCCAACTGTTTGGGAAGGGTTTTACGAGAGTTTAACAGACGTGCAACAAGTGATTGATATTTCTATTGAAACAGGAGATACAGCTACCCAAGGCGCCGCAATTATTTACAAGTCATGGATTTATTCTGTACTTACAAATGCCTACGGCGATATCCCTTACTCAGAGGCCATGAAAGGTTTAGAGGCTAACTTTACTCCAGCTTATGATAGTCAAGAAGCTATTTACGCAGACTTATTGAGCAGCCTAGAACAAGCTGTTGGCATGTTGTCTAACGGAGGGAGCGTCTCTGGAGATTTATTATATGATGGAGATACCCAAAAATGGGTGCGTTTTGCCAATAGTTTAAGATTGAGATTGCTCATGTACCAAAGCGGGAAAAAAGATGTTTCTGCGGCTTTTGCCAGCATTGTCAACAGCGGAAACATTATAAACAGTAACGACAATCAAGCAGCGGTTACTTTCTTAAATTCTTTTCCAAACCAATTTCCAACCATTCCTTTAAAGCAAGGAGACTTTGATGCAGTCGCAATATCTAAAGCGGCAGTTACTGTTATGGAAGATTTAAAAGACCCTAGACTTTCTAGATATGCCAGACCTGACAACGAAGATTTTGACGCGCCAGTATTTACAGGAGTAGAAAACGGTGTAGGGGGTCAGACTGGGTCTAGACTTGGATTAGCTTACTTTAATTATCCGGGGCAAATTACTGCAGATCAAATGGGAATAAACTATGCAGAAGGATTAATCATGACTTATGCAGAGGTATGTTTTCTTGTAGCAGAAGGAATTGCGAAAGGATGGGTTTCTGGAGATATAGCCACAGAATATAAGAAAGGAATTCAGGCTTCTCACGAATATTATCAAGTTAATTACGCCCCTTTTGGATGGAATTCTTTTGAAGATTACTATGATAATTCTGGTGTAGCGTTTGCTGAAACAGAAGATATTTGGAAACAAAAGTGGCTTTCGCTTTATTTTACGGGATTAGAACCTTATTTTGAGCTGAGAAGATGGTACAATGAAGTGAACGGATGGGATGGATTATCTTTCGTGAGTGCACCCATTGGTACCAACCTAAACAATTACGAATTGCCTAGTCGTTTTTTATATCCTGGCCAAGAGCAAAGTTTAAACAATGCTAATTACCAAGAAGCTTCTTCTAGGTATGCCGAGGGGAATACGATTAATGGTAAAATGTGGATTTTACAATAGGCTTGTCTATAATCTAGACCTGATTTTACAATAGCGCATGAAAAAATATTTTGATGTTTACCCAAGGGTTTTTTATCCCTCATTAATACTTATTTTAAGTTTTGTTTTAGTAGCTATCCTTGGGGGAGACCCTGTGAAGAATTTCTTTACAGAAGTGACCCATACAGTAACTTCTTATGGTGGGTGGCTCTTTATCCTAGGGGTAAACATCTTTATTGTAGTCTGTCTATGGGCGGCTTTTGGAAAATTTGGAAAAAAGCGATTGGGTGGCAAAGGAGCAGTTCCAGAATTCAGTATGTTTTCCTGGTTTTCCATGCTCTTTTCTGCAGGAATGGGTATTGGACTTTTGTACTTTGCAGTATCTGAACCCATCACGCATTTTATAAATCCTCCATTAGACACTCCTCAGATCAAAGACCAAGCCATTCAAGCGCTTAACTTTACCTACCTACATTGGGGATTACACGCCTGGGCCATTTACTGCCTGGTTGGATTATCCTTGGCTTATTTTTCATTTAATAAAAACTTACCCTTCTCGCTTCGCTCAATCTTTTTCCCAGTATTGGGAAGAAAGATTTTTGGCTGGAGGGGAGATGTTATAGACGTTATTGCCGTAGTAGCCACTCTATTTGGTTTGGCCACTTCCTTAGGGTTTGGAGCAAGACAAATAGCCACTGGAGGAAATTTCCTATTTGGCTTTGACGCAGGCGTTAGCTCTCAGATAATTATTATTGTGGTCATTACCTTAATTGCTACATTGTCAGTTGTCACCGGCCTTAAAAAAGGGGTGAAATTACTCAGTAGGCTAAATCTAATTGTGGCTGTTATATTTTTAGTATTTGTTTTTTTACTGACAGATCCAATTGGGGTATTAAACATATTTGTAGAGAGTACGGGGATGTATTTCCAACGCTTTATAGAGTTAGGTAGCTGGTCTTCTTCCTTCACGGACAACACATGGCAAGGGGATTGGACCATATTTTATTGGGCCTGGTGGATAGCCTGGTCTCCTTTTGTAGGTATGTTCATTGCTAGAGTATCTCGGGGAAGAACGGTCAGAGAATTTGTGTTAGGTGTATTGTTTGTCCCTACACTTATAACTTTTATCTGGATGTCTACCTTTGGTGGTTCCGCCTTACTTCTTGAAATTGATCAACCTGGATTGTTATCCGGTCCAATTATGGCAGACTCTTCTACCTCATTATTTGTATTTCTGAGGCAATTTCCATTACCTGCTATCACTAGTTTTATAGGAATCTTTATGGTCTCTGTGTTCTTTGTAACCTCATCAGACAGTGGTTCTCTTGTGATAGACAGCATTACTTCTGGCGGAAAACTGAATGCACCTGTAGGACAACGAATTCTATGGGCCTTTATGGAAGGTGCTGTAGCTATTGCACTTCTTGTAGGAGGTGGTTTAAAAACCATGCAGGCCGCTTCTATCTCTACAGGAATACTGTTTCTAATAGTGCTCTTCATTATGTGCTGGTCTTTGATTAAATCACTTGGACGCGGACATAAAAAAAGATTGAAAAAATTTAAGCAAAAGCACCCCAATGCTTGGGTAGAGTCTGACGCTTAATAGGTTACCCATAAGGGTATTAAAAAAAATAGATGCGCAAAAATATCTCCTTTTTCTCTTGGAAAAGAAACAAAAAGAGTTGTATATTTGCCATCCACATCGCGGGATAGAGCAGTAGGTAGCTCGTCGGGCTCATAACCCGAAGGTCACAGGTTCGAGTCCTGTTCCCGCTAC
>Ga0233451_10000432_pt1 | contig 42469 bp, 33 predicted proteins | sample 011ome_29_FD_183052 | JGI IMG/M metagenome (GOLD analysis project Ga0233451, IMG submission 183052) | Coastal salt marsh microbial communities from the Groves Creek Marsh, Skidaway Island, Georgia - 011504CT (spades assembly) | ecosystem: Environmental > Aquatic > Marine > Intertidal zone >... | reverse complement strand
TGAATTAAAGCATAGTGTTATTTTAAGAGAAGAGGCTTTCAACTTGGTTCGCATTAGAGAAAAATATAATGGAGACCAAGACTTAATTATGGGTGATGCGATTACCGAATGTAATTTTCTTTTTACTTATTATACTGATATTTATAACAAGATTCGAAAGAATGAAATGGATTTACAAATACTTAATAAATTTTTGGATGTATTAAGAGATATTGAAGATGGCAAGTTAGATCAACATGAAGGATCATTTAAGGTTGGAACATTATTAAAGGAAATATATGTTGATAGTGCTTTACGAAAAGCAGACAAATTAAATGAAGAACATGATAGAAAAGAACCTGAGTATAAAGGCCCTCAAGTAGAAATATCTTGGAAAGATTTTAAACGTCTACAAAGTAAATATTAAAAAATAATATATTAAATATAAAATAATATATTTATAAATAAATGTTGTTAGAGTTTGTACTTATACCATACAATACAAAGTGTGAAGACTATGCGAAAACACTTATAAATATATTAAATAAATGTAAAAATGTTTCTATCACAATTGATACAAAATATGAGCTATCAGTTACAAATAGGCAAAATAAACATAAGACTAGTGATAAAAACTTTATTTTAATTGATGAAATATGTATTATAAATAATGAAATAATTGTAAAATATTCGGATAAAGGTTCCAGAGCAAAACGATATGATAAAGACGATTTTATTGAATTGTTAGAATCGTTTAATACAACAAGTGAAAAAGAAGTTGATTCAGACGAAGAGTGTAAAGATGAGCGTGATAATAAAAATGACGATACTTATAATGATAATGAAAATAATAGTGGATGTTTAATTATGTAAAATTACAATAATAACGATAATATAATAAAGACAATTTATTATATTAAAAGAGTACACAAAATATAATAATCTAATTATGGTGATATTAGTTATTGTAGAATCGCCTTCTAAATGTAAAAAGATTGAAGAATATTTAGGTCCTGGATATAAAGTAATGGCTTCCTTTGGTCATTTACGAATATTAGATGGTCTTGAGTCAATTGATATAAATAATCAATTTCGTCCAAAATATACATTAGCAAAAGAGACAATTAAATTAAAACAAATAGAGAAGTTGCGAACTGAAATCAATAATGCGTCTGATGTTATATTAGCTTGTGATGATGATAGAGAAGGAGAAAGTATATGCTGGCATATATGTGATTTATTTGATTTATCTGTTAGTTCAACTAAACGTATTATATTTCACGAAATTACAGAAACTGCCATAAAAAAAGCCATTTATAACCCTACTAAAATAAATATGGATTTAGTTCATGCACAACAGGCTAGACAAATTTTAGATTTGTTAGTTGGGTTCACAATAACACCTATTTTATGGGGATGTATTAGTAAAAAGCACGACGGAAGTTTATCAGCTGGGAGATGTCAAACACCTGCATTGCGTCTAATATATGAAAATTATCTAGATATACAAAAAAACATTGCAGGTAAAGAAGTTTATAATGTAACTGGTTATTTTACAAATTTAAATCTATTATTTGAATTAAATACGCAATTTACTTGTAAACAAGACACACAAGATTTTTTAAATAAGTGTATTAACTATTTATTTAAATATGAAGTATCTTTGCCAAAGAAAACAATTCGCAAATCGCCTGAACCGTTAACTACATCTAATTTACAACAATTAGCAAATAATGAAATTCATATGTCACCAAAAGAAACTATGAAGTATGCTCAAGAATTATATGAGGCTGGTTATATTACTTATATGAGAACCGATACTAAAAAGTATAGTATAGAGTTTATTAATTTGGCAAAAGAGTATATTAAAATTATGTATGGTGAGCAATATATTAGTCAAACGATTGATTTATTAGCATTAAACTCACAACAACAAATACAAACACAAATACAAACACAAATACTAAAAAATAATGATAAAAAAACGAAATCAACAAATAATGCAAATGCTAATACTAAATTAGAACCACATGAAGCAATTCGTCCTGTAAAAATAAATCAGTTAACTATTACAGATGAAACTATTTCTCAAAAAGCAAAAAAACTATATGAACTAATATGGAAACGTACATTAGAAAGTTGTATGCCATCAGCCCAATATAATGTAATTAGTGCTAAAATGAATGCACCTGATAACTTGTGTTTTGTTTATAAATGTGAACAAGTTATTTTTCCAGGATGGCAAGTGGTCAAAAAAGAATATGAAGAGGTTGTAAAAGCATTTTCTTATTTACAATTGCTTGAAAAAAACACTGATTTTAAAGCAAAAAAGATTGAAGCAAAATTTTCTCTTGTCGAATTAAAATCGCATTATTCAGAAGCTCATTTGGTAAAATTGCTTGAAGATAAAGGAATTGGAAGACCATCTACATTTGCATCATTAATAGATAAGATTCAAGAAAGAAAATATGTCGAAAAAAAGAATATTGATGGTCGAGAAATAACAAATGATGATTTTATATTAGAAGACAACAATACGATTACGATAATCTCAAATAGTCGAACCTATGGCAACGAAAAAAATAAATTAGTAATAACATCATTAGGCATATTAGTTATTGAATTTTTGTTAGATAAGTTTGATACATTTTTTAATTATGAATATACACAAAATATGGAAAATACATTAGATCAGATAGCCAAAGGAGAATCAATTTGGTATCAATTATGCGAAACATGTCATTCTGAATTGCACCTACTTGTAAAAGATATTAAAACAAATAAATTTTGCATTCAGATAGGAGATAATTATTCATTAATTATTGGTAAGCATGGTCCAGTTGTAAAGCATATAGATGCAAATAAAAATGTTTCATTTTTACCAGTTAAAAAAGATTTAAACTTAAAAGAGTTAGAAACAAAATCACAAACAAATAATATTGTATTGGAAGATATTTTGGAAAATAAGGAAGGTGCAAATAGGTATGAACCAATTGGAAAGTATAAAGGACACGAATTATTTATTAAAAAAGGAAAATTTGGATTGTATGCTCAATGGGAAACTAACAAAGTCTCGTTAAAAGGCGATTTAGGCTCAACACCAATTGAAAAAATACAATACATTGACGTATTAAGATTTTTAGAAAAGTATGGATTATTAGATACAAGTAAACCAATCGGATTAGTAAGAGAATTAATTGGTCAAGATTTAAGTATACGTAATGGTAAATACGGAGATTATATATATTATAAAAAACCGCGTGTTAAAAAACCTGAATTTTATAAATTGAATGGATTTAAAGGCGATTGTCGTACTTGTGATAAGGACTTATTAATAAACTGGATTAAACAGACATATAAATTCTAGCAACTTATCTATTTATATTTAAGTAAATTTTATTATTATTTGCTTCCAAAAGTCTGATATTGATCCAAATCAAACGCATTTTTGATATTATAGGAACGATCTTGTTGAGGTCGTAATAATGTTAGTTCTAACATAAAATTATATGGAAAACTACCAAAATTAACAAGTTGTCCATTATGATAACGCAACTTTATTTTTAATCTGCGAATTCTTTCGGCTGCAGGATTAAAATACTTATATGGTCCCATATAATTATTGTCAAACCATTCAGATATTGGTGTTGTTGGGATAGGTATTTGAGCAAAACAAGCATTTGGAACTCCATTTGTTTCATTTGTCGACAATGTAAATTTAGAAATATTATATGGAGACGTTTCATCAATACAATTTAATCCAGCTATTTCCATATAAATATAAGATGGACCCATAAAATTAATTTTATTTGGCGATTTTAAAAAATAGGGAGTTGAACCAGGCAATACTTCTGAGTTTTGTAGCCAATAGCCATTGTCACCCGCGACATTAATGTTTCCATAAAAAAAACGTGGCAATCCATTATTGCTATCTATGCTTGTTTCTAACACATATTGGTTATATTGTGTATTTACTGCTTGTATCTCTGCAACATTTTGAGATGTACTAACACATCTAGTAAATCCTAAATTATATGGAAGCCCCCAATTAGATGTTTCGGGCAATGTATTTTTATTTAAAACACAGTTATCAAATGTTGTTACATTAGTAGAGGTGGTATACATACTTGAGTTGTTAGTTAAAATAAATTTATCAGATGTATTACCAAACCATAAACATTGTTGAACACTATTATAAACAATTTTAAAACGATTATAAATAGTAAATAAACTAGCAGCAGTCGAATAAGGTGCTCCTTCAGGAGATGCGAAAAAATCTAAAAGAATAGTGGTTACCTGTTCATTAAATTTGTTAGTTATTTCAGTTGCCATTTGCTCTGGATTATAAAATCCCGGTTCAATATTAATAATATATTCATAATTTAAATTATTGTATAGTCCTGCAAAAATACCTTCGCTTAATACATCCGAAAAAGAATGTTCTCCTGGATTATATAATTGGATAAACTTAAAAGACATAGAAATGTTATTATTAGAAACCGAAAATACATTATAATTTGATGGAAATGACCAAGAGTATAATTTGGCAGATGCTACATTTAAGTAATCTTGTGGTAACTCAATTTCAAATTCAGAGGAATTAGGATATTTAAGAATATCTCTATCTTCGGAAGATATAGTTATGTATTTTTTTTCTGAAAAATATTGGTTCGCATTAGGAATAATAGGATGATTATTAGCTAAATTGTATTGACTCATATATTAAAAGAATATATATTTTTATATATTTAAACCTAATTGCTAATTAATAAAGAAAAAGGATTTAAATAAATCTTTACATATTTTATATTGCAATGTCAGTTAACTATAATGGTAAAGTTCAAAATGTAACATCATATATTAAAACATATACTCCAAATATAAATGCAAGTGCAGGGTTATCTAATTTATGGTCTACTAGTAAAATTGCAGATGATGATAATGCTAACGCTAATGTAATTATTCCAGCATCACCGTATTATTCAAATTTGTATATACCTGGAAATTTATATTTAGATGGAAATTTTATTAATGCATCTGATATGAATTTAAAGCAAAATATAATGCCATTAAAAAAAGAGCAAACTAACAAATTGCTAAATTTAAATACATATTCTTATACATATAAGTCTGATGAAACTAACAAACTTCATTTTGGTTTAATTGCTCAAGAGGTGGAAGAAGAACTCCCTGAATTAGTTATTGAAAAGCCACATACTGATGCAAATGTAGATACAAATACAAATAATTATAAAGGTGTTAATTATTTAGAGTTAGTTCCTTTGTTAGTTAGTGTTGTTCAAACCCAGCAAAAACAAATAAATGAATTACAAAATAAATTAAATACATTTATAAAGAAATTTTAATACAATAATCAATAATCCAAGGATGTAAAATTATATATATAAAAAATAATATACGTATTATTTATGAGATTAGAACCAGAATTATATAAAAATTTATCAAATATATCATATGCTTTACTAGTAGCAGGGTTTATAATAGTTATTGTAACTACTGGTATTACAAATCAAAATTCGTTAGCTGCACTTATAAGCGGATATGCTACTTTGTTAGTATCCCTGTTATTTATATTATGGTTAAATTGGATAAATATGGAAAATATACCTTTATTTACACTAATAAAAAATATATTTCCCTTTTTAACCATAATGACACTCTTGATTTTGCTTATAACGTTTTTATCAGTATATTTTGATAGAATAGCAAGCGACCATGTATCTACATATTATTATACATTTTCAAATTTATCAACATTATTTTTAATTATTCAATTAATTATATTATTTAGAGAGTTAGGTACAAAGAGTTTTGAAGTAACAAAGATAATTAGTCCAAAGATATTTTCTATGTTAATGCTTTTAACAACGATAAATGCCATTATAGTTGGAACATTAGGAATGATATTGAAATTTTATATAACACAAGGATAGATAAAATCTAATAAACTAAAGAAATAACAAATTTGTTATGTGATTTTTATAAATTTGTATGTTAACCCTACTTCATAATCCGTTTCCCAAATACCTGAAATTTTTAACATAAATTTATTATTATTTGATTTTACTGGAAAACTAATAGAACTCTTACCATATTCTTCATCACTAAAAATACGAATCGACCCACTTGTTAGTTGTTCATATATTTTATGTTTTTTTACTTTATTTTTTACAATCAACTTATTTAAAATGGCTTCTTCTACACATCTAATTTTTTGAATTAACTGAGCATATTCAGAGACATCAAAAATGCATTTTATTTTATTATAATATTTTTCGGTAATAATATTATCAATATTAACTAACAAAAATACTCCATTAAGCATAAAGATATTGTTTGAATAAACGATTCTAATAAAACTACCATCATTCATAATATTATTTTTAATAGGGTCTAAAAAATATACATAATTTGAGTTGTATTGTTCTAATGTTTTTACTATATTCATTTATAAATATACTATAACTAACCTATCTACTCATTTCAAAATGTTTTTAAACCATTGTTTAAAAATATTTATTATAGAATATATACAATTGCGTTACAAACTAACAAAATTAGTACGAATATGTATAATTATATTTAAAATATATATTTAAAGAAACCAGTATAGTAATATCAATTGATAAAATGAAATTTCAAGAAACCCATTATGAAGAATATATTCATTCAGTTAAAAAATATAATTTACATCCAAAATTGGAAGATTTATACGACCATTTTCCAACAAACTTAGACAAAATAGGTAATCTAATATTTTATGGTCCAGGTGGTGTAGGCAAATATAGTCAACTTTTATGTTTTATTAAGAGATTTAGTCCGACTGAATTAAAATATGAAAAAAAACTAAATGTTTCTTATGACAAAAAGCAATATTATTTAAAAATTAGTGATATACATTATGAAGTAGACATGGCACTTTTAGGATGCAACTCAAAGTTGCTTTGGCACGAAATTTATCAACAAATTGTTGATGCAATTACAGCAAAAACAAATAAATGTGGAATCATTGTGTGTAAAAACTTTCACGAAATACACAATGAATTGCTAGAAAATTTCTATAGTTATATGCAAGATAATAATTCTAGTGCGTTGCATATTAAATACATTATTTTAACTGAGCAAATTAGTTTTATACCTAATTCAATTATACATTGCTGTGAAGTAATTCATATTGAAAGACCCAAAAAAAACAATTATGTGAATTGTCTTAAAACTAACAAAATATCTACTAAAAATTCACTCATTGATGTTAGTCAAATCAATAATATAAAAGCGATTGATGTAAATATTTCAGATTTATATGTTCCTCATAGAGTTTTATGTAATAAAATAATTAATGAAATAGATAATATTAACGAATTAAAATTTCAAGGATTTCGCGATATCTTATACGATTTGCTTATTTATAATTTAGATATTTATGAGTGTGTATGGTACACATTAATTCATTATATGCAAAATAATAAAATTAAACAAAAATATGTATCAGATATATTAATAAAAACATATGAATTTTTTAGATATTATAATAATAACTATCGACCTATTTATCACTTAGAGAATTATTTCTTTTATTTAATAAGAATTATTAATGAATATGAATAATAACAATACTATCCAAGATTATTTAGATGTCTTAGAATTAAACTATGATGAACTAACAAAAGATAAAATTAAAAAGCAATATTATAAATTAGCATTAAAATATCATCCAGATAAAAATGGAAATAGTATTGAAGCAAATGAAAAATTTAAAAAAATAAATGAAGCATATTTATTTTTTATAAGTGAATATAATGATGTAAATGATACTAATAGTTGCAACAATTCAAATACTAATTTCGACTTTGTTAGTTTGTTGTCTTCTAAGAATACAGAATTTTATATTAATTTGTTAAGTAGTTTTATTTCTTCTATTATAAAGGGTAATTTAAATAGCACTATTGTATCTATTGTAAAAAACATAGTTATCTCTGCGAATAATACATTGACTAAAAGTGTATTAACTGATCTAAATACATTAGACAAATATCAATTAATTGAAATATACACTTTATTATCTAGATACCAAGACGTATTTCATATTAAACAAGATACTTTAGAATTTGTTAGTTTGTTGATTAAAGACAAATATAAAAATGATGAGATAATTATGTTAACACCATCTGTATCAGACTTATTAAATGATAATCTCTACAAGTTAAATGTAAATGATACTATATATTTGGTTCCATTATGGCATAATGAGTTATACTTTGATGCAAAAAATAACAATACAAATAATACAAATATCAATAATACTAATAATACTAATAATAAAGAGATTATTGTTTTATGTAAGCCTAATTTGCCAAATGGTATTTCAATTGATGAAAATAATAATTTATATTGCAAACTATCTATTAATATACACAATGAACTAACAAATCTACTATATAATTCTCCATTTGTTAGTTTGTATATTGAAGAAAAAGAGTTTTTTATACCATTACATAATTTACACATTGTTTCAGAGCAAATATATAAGATAAAGAATAAAGGTATATTGATTGTTAATGAAGAAAATATATATGATGATACTTGTAGAGGAGATATTATAGTTAAAATTTTGTTAGTTTAAAAATAGTTTATGTTAATTATATAAAATATTTTTTTAAACGAAGTGAGTTTTATAAACGAATTACTATTTGTATTTACGTGTACCAAATTGGCGATGATACTGATTTTTCTTTTTTGTTAGTTTATGTCCACCTTTAAGTCCAGAATTTTTACAAATTAGTTCTTTGCCCTTTTTATTTGGATTTGTAACCTTTAATCTTGAAACAATAAGTGTTTTTGTATTACTTGAATAACCTCCAAATGCAAATTTATTTACGCATGCAGTATCACCTAATATAGTCATTGCCGCAAAACGGCAAGCGCTTGGTCTATCACGTGCTATAAACATTCTTAATGTATTGCCATCTGTTTTCGCAAAATTCCATTTTATAATAGTCGGGTCCGCATAATATGAACCATCATTTAAATAACCGCCATTTTTACAACACACATTTATTTCTTGAAATAAATCACCGCTTCCTTTGTAATAAATACTTGCTAATATATTAAAGAAAAAATTAAAGTTCGTATGTTTACCATCGACTTGTAAGTTAAAGAAATTTCTGAAAAATCCAGGCGTATCTTCATATAATGAATTACTAGTAGTTAAGATATTTGTAGTTCTTTGTTTTTTTTGTTTAGGTTCTAAATTCTCGTTATTATTAGTTAAACGAATACTTGTGCGAACAATTTCTTGAAAATCATTTATACTTGTGTTATTTAACTTTTCAACCTGTTTTACAAATAGTAAAAGTGTATTTTTAAGTACATTATATGATATAAGTGGACTTTTTGATGATCTATCCATGTCTAAATATGGATTTTTTATTCCCAAACTAGAATATACATTTTCAGGATTTATATCCCCCATAGGCGTTTTTATTGTAATTTTATATTCTAATCTGTTTCTCTGTATTTGATTTTTTGAATTATTTTCTGAAACAAATGTTGCTTTTCCATTATATATCATTTTATCCGATGAGTTTTGACTAAGAATCGTAAAATTCATATTGCCTTGTTCTATGCGTTTAGTAGAAAATTCATATGCACATTGATACATTCCATCTAATATGGATGATGTTGAACAAAAAATACGACTTTTAATTCCATTATTCAAGACAGATGCCGCATTATCAATTATATATTTACTATTTGTTAGTCTACCTACATCTACTTTTTCACCACAATATATTTCTGCACCATTTTCAACTAGCATTTTTTTATTTGTAAAGAATTTTTCACAACTATTATATAGATGCTCATCTAAATAAAAAATTCCACATACATTTTTCCAGAGATTTCCACTTTCATGAGGCCATTTTGATTCACATAAAAGTATTTTAATTTGTTCTTTAAGTAGTTCATCTGAATTATTATAATTACCATTTAAAAATGATTCTTTAATAATGAGTTTTCCATTTTTGTCACATATATTTGTTAAATACAAGATGGTTCTTGCTACTATCTCATTAAATCCTTGCCTAATATTTCGTTCACCGTCGGTTAGTTTGGAAGAGGAAGAATATAAAGATGATGATTCATTTAATGATGGAGTTGTACGTTGCATATCGTTAGTATTTCTGTCAATTTTTCTTTTTTTTGATACATACTCTTTATTTGCATCTTTAATTGAAACAACAACATTTTGTATATCTGTTTCTTCTCTAGTGTTAATAATAAGATTTGTTAGTTTCTTATAAGGATTATAAATAGAATTTTCAAAAAAGTTTAGAGCTCCTTCTTTTGGATATGCATCTGCATTAACTATTTTTCCATAACGTGCTTTTCTTAAACTCGGAATAAATGAATCTGGTATACTATCATTATTTTTATAATCAATATCAGAAATTGTTTTATATTGTCTAGCTCTATCTAAAATATTCTTTAACTCGCTTACCATTTCATCTCTCTGTTTGTTATATTGGTCTATTTCTTCTTTATCTATTTCTCCATCGACTGTATTCCTAAATTTCATAAATGTTTGTCCCAAACGCGTCAAATTGGCATCTGTTAAATATTTTGTTTTGTATTCATCTAATTTAGCTAATAATGGTTTTACTTTTCCATTTATGTTAGTTAGTTTATCATTTTGAATTGTTTTACGACCACCTAATTGTTCTCTCGTTCTCTTTCTACCAATAATAGGACCATATTGTTCTTCATTGGTTATTGGTTGGCTATTAGTTATTGGTTGGCTATTCTCTATTGTTTGATTAGTTATTGATTCATCCGTGTCGAAAACACTGATTAATTCATCAAGCACATAATTTGTATACAAAAATTGATTAAGTATTTCAAACCATTCATCAAATGGCAAAGCAAAATTAACCATATTTGTTGATTCATTATTACTATTTGTTTCTAAAAATTGTTGAAAATTTTGATTTGTTGAATACAAATAAGTAACAAAATCGCTTGATAAATTCACAAATAATGTGTCTAATAACATATTTACTTGCATATTATTATCCCCTGATGCCTCTACAACAAAACCAAATGCACTCTTTAATAAATCTGATAAGCCCCAAGAAGTGCTTGTATTTTCATATATTTTGTAATTAAATGTTGCAAAAATACAACTATTTTTAAAATCATTTACTATTTTATAAAAATTATCATAAATTTCCTCTTCTGATAACGAAGGCATTTTTAAACGCATTTGATATACATTGCTATTACTACTAGTATTACTACTTGGTTGCATTTGATGTGTTTCTGTTTGCCCACCTTTTAGTTTCTTTTTTTTCGAACTCATTGTAAATGTATTTACAAATTGTTGAATAATATCTGAATTTCTTGACCACCTATCAGGACTAGCATCACTCCCAAAATCATGTATGACATCGTGTCCCAATATATTTAACATTAAAAACTTTATTGTTGATGTATCATACTTTAATATATTGCTCATATATATTACTAAATAAAAAAGTATTTTATTTTATACAATGATACAAAATAAAACGAAAAAATATATTACATTACAAGTAACAAAACATTCACAATTAATTATTATTTTATGTATAATTTATTCAGCAACCTTCTTCTTGGCAATAACCTTCTTTTTGGGCTTTACTTCTTCAATCGTAATAGTTTCTTCAACAACTGGTTCTGCAACAGGAGCAGGGGTAGGATCAGGTGTAGGAGCTGGGCTAGGAGTAGGAACAGGATGAATAAATTCGTGTTCTTGTTCATCATCTGAATCTGCAACAATAGTAGCACCGTGAACTCCATCGGGATCAACATCATCTTCAGGAGGAGGCATTGCCTTCATCTTTTCCTTATCAGATGCCTTAGGCTTCAAGAAACAAGTACCTTCAACAACTTGCTTAGGCTTTTGAACCATTGCCTGCTTTAAATTCCAAGTGATAGAAATCTTACCGTTTACAAACCATAATCCACCACATTGAAGCAAACAAATTACGTGTGACTTAGGCTTTAAATACTCAAGAGGAGTTAAATGAGTGTTAACCTTTCCATTAACATATAGAGGTTCTCCGTCTTCATCATAAATCTCGGGCTTCCAAACACCAGACCATTGAGGAATCTTAACAGTAAGAGTAGGAGCCTTGTTTTCATCAACTTCGACGCTACCCTTTTCCTTCTTAGGATGTCTTAACATCACATTAAACTTTTCATCAATAACTTCAGCACTCTTAATTTCCTTACCAAACCATTCCTTAGAATTAGCCATTGCATCAGCCTTAACCTTGGCTTCTAATGCACGCATAGACTTTAAGAACGCTTCCGCATCAGGAGATGAATATTCTTTAGAGGGAAACTGAAGAGCCATAGTCCACTTTCCAGTAGGTTTTCCAGTGCCTTGTTCCTTTCCTTCCTGTGCACCCCAAGTCAACATCAAAGGTGTCGAAATAGTTAGCGATTCCTTAATATACTTGTTATATAGATTCACAACCTTTCCACCACTAGCGTGAGCCTTAGGCGCAGAATAGGAGAATACAGAGGTATCAATATTAGTTCCGTCAATAATCGAGTCAGTCATCTTATTAGTTGTTATACTATATCTATTGGATTATCTTTAAATCAATTTTTTTTTTAATTATAAATTGAGTTTTAAAAAACTAATAAATGCGCTCAAAATTAGATAACTTTAAATAATAATTTACATAATATATTTAAAAACGATACAAAAAGATATTTTATAATAATATAATAATGAATAGTAATGCTAATTTGGCGAATAATACGCCTATAATTAATAAAAATGGCTTGCCAAACTATAAAAAATATGTTAGTTCGACATCATTAAATTGTGAGGATTATTTATGCAAATTATACATCGAAAACAAAGACAATAATAAATTATTATTAGAAAACAAAGGTTCATCAAGTAAAAAAATATCAGATCAAGAGTTTTGTATACCTAAATATAATGAGTATTTTTATTTAAATAAAAATAATTATACGATACCGCAATTAAAAAGCATAGCAAAAGAATATAAATTAAAAATAGGTGGAAATAAGCAACAATTAACAACAAGAATAGTAACATTTCTTTTTTTTTCTAATAAAGCAACTAAACTCCAATCTGTCGCAAGATTATATTTACAAAAAAAATATAATTCTTTTCATGGACCAGCTTTTAAAAATAGAAGTATTTGTGTAAATACGTTTGATTTTCTCTCTATGGAAGATTTAGTCGATATACCATATTATCAGTTTTTTAGTTACAAAGATAATGATGATGGATTAATATATGGGTTTGATTTATTGTCATTATATAAATTACTTTATAAATCATCTGGTCCAATTAAAAATCCATTTAATACAAAACCATTAACTTCGGATATACTAACAAATTTTCGTTCTTTAATACGCATTAGTAGATTATTTAAAATGCCTATTGTTACAGAAATTAAAGATGACCCACCAATTGTAAATACATTAAACCAAGAACACGCAATTGAAACAAGGACCACTCAGTTATTTCATAATATTGACCTTTTAGGAAATTATTCACAATCAAGTTGGTTTATGTCACTTAATAGATCACAATTAAACAAAATGATGAGAGAGTTGATTGATATATGGCAATATAGAGCGCCTTTAAGTCTTGAAACAAAAAGAGCCATTTGCCCACCAAGTGGAAGTCCATTTACAAATTTTAGTATGACTTATATTCAAACCTTAGATAATTTTAACGATGTGAGAAGCCAAGTTTTAAATGTGCTCGAAAAATTTATAAATACTGGAATTGACCGTGATTCCAAGGCATTAGGCGCGTTCTATGTTCTTGGAGCATTAACTTTAGTAAATAATGACGCTGCACAAGCATTGCCATGGTTATTCCAAGCGGTATGCTATATTTAGTAGGGTCAAAAATTGAATAAAATTAAAAAGTTATTTTATTTATAATTAATAATTAAAATACTTTAGACCATAGACAATAACAATAATATATATTAGGCCGTAAACTATTTAAAAAGATGTCGCCTTATAATAGTATAATAGAATGGCCAAATCAACCAAAGCTACTAAGACTACTGACTCTGTCGAATCCGCTACTAATACTCCTGTTGTTGAACAACAGACCGCCCCCAAGACTGCCAAGAAGGCCGTGAAGAAGACTGAAGCACCTACTACTACTCCCGTTACTGCTTCCGTCGTTGCCTCTCCTGTTGCCCCTGCCGAAGAAGTTCACGAAGCCGTCGAAGTTTCTGAACTTGATACTCAATCCAACGAATTTGTCTCCAAGCTTAACCAACTCAGTTCTTTGATTGCTAGTTTGAAGAATGAATACAAGAACTTGAAGACTAAGTGGTCTCGTGAATTGAAGGTCGCCCAAAAGACTTCTTCCAAGAAGAAGAGAAAGACTGGTACTCGTCAACCCTCTGGCTTTGTTAAGCCCACTCGTATCTCTGATGAACTCGCCTCTTTCTTGGGCAAGGACAAGGGCACTGAAATGGCTCGTACTGATGTCACCCGTGAAATCAACAAGTACATTCGTAGTCACAATCTCCAAGACAAGGAAAATGGTCGCAAGATCAACCCTGATACCAAGCTCCAAACTCTTTTGAAGTTGAAGAAGACTGATGAACTCACTTACTTCAATCTCCAAAAGTATATGAGTCACCACTTCCCCAAGACTGAGAAGCCTGTTGTTGCTACCGCTTAAACTAACTAATAAAATCAATAATAAAAACCAATAAAAAATCATAGAAAAAACATTTAATGTAATTTTAAAAATTATATTAAATATAGTAAAAAACTTATTAATTAAATAAATATAAACCCATCTTCCTTCATAATACATTCTATTTCGCTTTGTCTTATAGGACCGTTTACAATCTTAATTGATTTAAATATATCTAAATTACAATGTTCTTCATTTAAATCAAACATCTTATTAATTTTACTAAGCAAGTCTATATCATTAATATAATCGCTTGCACTATGTAACCATTCATAAAATGAAATACGTTTTGTATCGTCTTTTATACTTTTATATTTATTAAAATGCTTAATCGTATTATCTAAATTCACTATAATTTTACTTGCATCATTTACGTGTAAGTTATAATCAGTTCCAGATAAAATACATATTTCTTTAAATTCTTTATGTGTCATATTTAATTCTCCGAGAATACCTTTCATATCGTATAATACGACCGAATGCCCCACTAAGCTAAAATAACGCAATACTCTTGTACATCCATATACAAATAAATCCATATCTTCACTTAAACAAGCCCAAACCTGTTTTTTAATAACGAGAGATGCACATAACTCATCTGCTTCACCAGGGGCATCATAATAAGTAGCACCATAAGACCGAATTAATTGCTTTACTTTTTCTATTTTTTCGCGACTAATTTGAACAATTTGCTTTTTTAATTGGTCCATATTAGCAATAATTTCTTGTTTATCGTCATATTCCATTGTATTTTGAAGCAACTGTTTTAATTTGTCAAATTCTTCTATTGCTTGAACACGATCTTCTTTTCGTTTAATAAGCAATGCCTTTTTTTCTTGGGGAGGTTTGCCATCAAATATAAATATAGGGATGACATTATAATACCTAAATATAGATAACATTAAATACATATTCTCAAGCAATAATCCATCTGCTTCATATTTATATAAATAAATACTGATATCCACAGCAATTTTCTTACCAGATAATTCAGCAACATTGGTATATTGGATTGAATTAGAACAATTCTTTCTTAGAAATTTATTTAAGTGACGAATTCCCATTTTTAGATTTTAGATTTAAGTGTTAGATAAAGGTAGTATAGTAGTAAATTGTTATCTATTTAATGAAAGAATTTATTTGTTTCAATTTTTTATACAAATTTATATTATTATATACAGATTATATATAGAAATATGGGATTAAGCAAATATACACAAAAAGGAGGTTTGCAAATAGATTCTGGAAATGCGAAAGAAGCATTTGAACATTTTATTGCCAATTCAAGTATTCATTTATTATCCCGTGGTTCATTTGGACTTACATTTGTTGCTAAACTTAGCCCCGGGGCAACAACGAATTATAAACATATTATTTGGTCTAGATATGACGTACCTGTTGACTCTATTTTATTTAAAATTTCGTGCACATTTGATGAATCAAAAGGGGAAGATACGGAAAAGTTAGATTTAAGTCAAAAAGGACACGAATATCATTTGAGGTCGGTTGATGTAAATGAATTCAAAAAGGAGGTAAATACGCAAATAGATATTTTCTTCAAATCAATTACCTATTTACAGCCTTATTGCCCTGGGATTGTTTACGCAAATGACTATAAAAATACTCAAGAAACATATGTTCTTATTGACAAGATAACTAACAATATAACAAATCCAATTCATTCTGGAGTTATGCGTTCAATTAAACAAGCACTAATGGGAGATGAATGTTCTGGTGTTGGTTTTATTGGTATGGAATTTTTAGAGGGATATGATACAATTTATAATTTAGTTGATCCTAATAATAAAGACAAGCAAGCGCAAATCATATCATACAATTATCATATGATTGGGCTTTATATTATTATGAAAGTCGCAGTAGATACAGGTTACTCTCACGGAGATTTTCATACAGGTAATTTACTAATAAATCCTAATGAATTGGGTTATTTTGGAAAATCAACAATTAATGGAGTTCAACTAGGAGCACCTATGATGATAGATTTTGGTCTTACAGTTAAAATACCTCCTCAACAACATGCATTAATAAAAGAGTATTATGCAAAGGCGCAATATTCAAAGATATTTAAAATATTATGTGATTTGGGTAGATCAGATGGATTTGATTTATATAGTCACGATTTTTATGAATGGGTATGCCATAATTTAGATTGGAAACTTCACATGGTTAAAGCAATGGAATATTTAATTCAAAAAAGAGAAGTGGGTATTAATAATACAATAAAAGTATTTGAAATTTTACATAATAATGTATCAAGTACATATCCACGTTTACCAATATCTAATCAAATAAAAAACAAACTATTTTCTGGTATGATTGATCCTACTCCAATGGTTATAAATGATGCAAAAATACAATCTGATGAAGACATGATGCAAATATATTATAATAATACTGAAGAAGATGATTTAGACATTGAAGCTATGTTAGGTGTAAAGCATAGAACACCTTTGAGCATTGGTGGGAAAAAATCTAAAAAGAGAAAACATACTAATATGAAACGAAGAAAGAGTTGCAAAAGATAATTAATTAATTATTTGTTAGTTTATAAACCTTGACAAACTAACAAATAAATAATAATAACAAATAAATAATAATAACAAATAAATAATAAATACTCCTATAATAATCTATTTGTTTCATATATATTATTTACATCACACAAAGTCATTCTTAGATTATTTAATAAATAAATTTCCGAACTTGTTTTATGTTGTTTATTCATAATACCGAGCAAAAATAAATGAATACAATTCATATCTTTTAAAAATGCCCTTTTTTTATAACGTTTTTTAATAAAACTACAAAAATCTTTTTGATGAATAATCGTTTTTTTAAATTGAAATACGTTTGTATTATTTACATGGCACCATAATATAAATTCTTGATAATGTGAGATTAATATTCCTGTTATAATATAGTAAGCAAATACATTTGTATTTTCTTTATACATTTGTTCTCTAAGTTTTGATGAATAGTTGTCATTTTCATATAAATGTTCATAAATTAAATTCATAAATAATAACACTTTGTTTGCTTGAATTAATGAATATGTAATTTCGTAACCCATATATTTATTAAACTCTGTAGTAAAACTTCGAAAATCATATTTTTTATTATTTATACAGACAATATAACTGAAAAACATTGTATTCATTATTCTAGCCCAAAATTCAGAGTATGCTTCATATACTTTTATTTCTGAATTAACAGGAAACAACGCATATAACATTCTTTTGCATTCATTTATATTCATTTCAGAAAAATCAAGACCGAAATTATGAAATGTTTCGTGAATAAATACCTTAAACCATTCTTCTTTTCTAAATATAACTATTTCTGATTTGTTAGTTGGACAACTAAAAGTAAATGCGGTATTTACGTGTTCTTCATCCAAAACAATTGATTGTCTATTTGGCAGAACCTTTTCTAATGATGTAAGATAAATGAAAACATTTAGATTTTGAACTCCTCTACATTGTTCTGTAGAATATAAACTTAATAAATAGATCCAAACTAACATATTATCAACATAATAGTTGTATTTAGTTATATGTTGTGTAGTAATATGTTCTTCAGTTACAAAGTAAATAGTAATTATTTTATTTAAAAATGCAATATTATATTTGATATAACTAACAACCTTTGAATCAATATGCTTCTTAATTGTTTCTGGAAACGCGTTCGATGGAAATGTGGTTGGTTTAGGTATTTGATTTTTCTTAGATAAATCTAGTTGTTTTATTTGTAAATTATAAAAAAACGAATGACCTTGATTTATTTTTTCAATATGAATTAATTTATATCCATCATTCATGTGATTGTATAATGTTTTGATTACATTTTCGCATTTATTTGTTAGTTTTGTATCATTAATACAACGGCATTTTTTTACTTCATTTATTAGTTGTTGTGTTTTGTTTATTAATCTCATTATACAATAAATATATATTTACTTATATTCTTAATATATTTAGTTATATCCTTAAATAAATATATAAATAAATAAACTAACATAAATATTACCTACTTTTTACAAGAACATTTTTTGCACATCGAAATAATTTTTTTAATCATAGTTGTTTCTTTTGCAAATCCTCTTAGTTTAATTAATTCAATTGAAGAATCAACTATTCTTAAAGCACATTGAACTAACAAAACATTATTCTCATTATTGTTGTCGCAATGTTTTTCAACGTATAATTCAATTATGATATGTAATATGTTTTTAACTAATTCATAGTAATCCACATTTTTTAAATCTTTTTTATCAAAACTATCAATTGCGTTAAATATGATTGTAATAAGAACCATTAAATCAGGTATATCGTTAGCATTTATTTTGTTATCACTAATAATTTTTTGTAGACTTGTTTCGCAGGTAGCAAATAATTGTGGTTCCTTTTCTAAAAGTTTTTGTATGAATGATTTAATATCAGGAGTTAAAGTCAAATTCATCTTTTTAACCTTCTCATTATCTTGGAGTAAACGTTCAAGTAGTTGAATAAGTGTTAGCTTGATAGTTTGGTTCTGAGTTTGGTCTTGGTTTTCTTCATTTGCCGGGGTATCAACTGCCGGGGTATCAACTGCCGGGGTATCAACTGCCGGGGTATCAACTGCCGGAGTCTCGTTTTCAGATATCGTATCAATAACTAATGGCTCTGTTTCCATTTTATATTTATAATGTATACATATAAAATAATTTATTTACTAAATGATATTATTTGTTTATTTATTCTCTTGCTAATTTATCTCGAACAATCATTAAATTATCATTTACGTCTCCTTGTTTACCACGTATATGTTGTATTAATTTAGCCCTTTTTGTTAGTTCTAATACTCTTTTTAAATCCTCATTTTGAGAAAACTTGGCATATTCGGCATCAAATAGCTCTTTTGGTCCACGCTTATCATAAAAATCTGGGTCAATTACAACAGATTTAGGACGTAAAAGTTCGCCTTTATATTTTCCTGATTGACCTCCAGCTCCTTTTGCCATTTCTACATTTTTAGATAACTCTGTACCAGAATCCAATGAAAATGACAAATAAAACTCCGGATTGTTCTTTTTATACTTAGATGCTTGATAATAATGAGTTATAGAAGACCATCGATGGTTATCGAGTGTAAATGGTTGAACCCAATCATCTGATAACTTTTGACGCCACTTTGGTATACTTGCTAATTCAGCAAAATCATTTTCTAGCCCTAATGGTATTTTTTCTTTTGGACCTTTTCCTGGAGATTTATCATCAATCGACTTTGAATAAAATGCAAATACAATTGTATCATCATATAAATTCATTATTTTTGCCTCACCTAATTCTTCAAAATTAATTGTCTCTACATGACTATTACCTCCAGACATTTCTGTTTTAAATGTTTCAAACTCTGGAATATAAGAGAATACGCCTGAGTTTTTCTCCATACACTTATCTGTAATCATACGCTTAATATCATATGGAATTTCTTTAAATGAATAAATTAATTTCTTTTTATAAGCGATTATTTTATAATGGTCTCCGGTATATTCTAAAATTAAGTAATATTCAGGTACAAATTCACCTCTACTTGCTATAATAGGGTCAACATAGGTACCGCATTGTAACACATTATCTGTATCGCCTTTATCAAAATTGACACTAGACAAAATAATAAATTTAATATTTAATATTCGCTCAAGAATAGATAATGCCCAATCATCTGCCCAAAATTCACAAGTTTTTACATATTTTCTAAAATCTTCAATAGATTTTATATTTTTCATAAATAGAACTTCTTTTATATTTTCTTTGGCATTTTCGTGTTCCAACTTTAAACTCTCAAAAAGCTTTTTAATTTTTATTGCTGCATCACGAATAATAATTTGTTGTTGTCTATCAATTGTCTTAGTCAATTTATCCTTTAATTCATCATATTCTTTTTTATAGCGAATTGATTCCTTTTTTGTTCTATCTAATTCTGACGAAAACATCGTATATCTTTCTTTATATGTATCGTAAGTTTCTTGTTTTACCTCATCGGCAATTTTTTGACGCAACTTATTTACTGTGGTGTCTTGTCCAATTGACTGAAAACCGTCTCGAATCGTAGCAAAAAGACAATCTCCTCCGCCTTCATTATCTATAATTGTATAATTTCCATTTGTCATAAATTTTTGAACCCAAGTATCATGTTCTCCTTCGTGGTATTTATCTCGAATGTCCTTAGCAATTTTAGATGTTTCTTGTTTTAAAGGTTCCGGCAAATTGGCATTTAATCTTGCTGTAAAAATATCTTTACGTATTTGTGGAATAAGTATTTCGGTTATGCCTACATTTGTTTTTTTTGATACACCTTTTTTAAGAGATTTATTATCTATTTTGGATATATCTATTTTTGGCGTTTCCAAATCTTCCTCGGGAATCTTTCGCAATTTATTTATCATATCTGCTGTTACAAAACTATAAATAAGTGGATCATTTAATTTTTCTACATTTAAATCGCTATTTTCATCCATATAATTCATTGTTTTATTTGATGGTATTTCATATACTCCAACCTGTAATACTTTACCATTATGTTTTACTAAATAAATAGGAAAATAAGTTATATTTTTATCAGCAAATGTATTTTTTGCTTTTCCAATAGCTATAATTACATTAATATTGTATATTTCAATTTGATACAAATCTGCTTCCATACTTAAATCCGCTGGATCCACCTTTTTAATTTCAGGATAACTAACACTATTATCTAATTTAGATACAACCATATTGTATATAAATTAGTTAGATTTAAATTTATATTTTTATAAGTAATTAATCCCATAAAATATATTGTTTCATATGTATATCATTTTTTAGTTCATTCATATAAGTCCACATTTTATTGCGTTGAAATACAATTTCGAAATTTTCTGGAACATTTTCAAAAAAAATAATTGTATCAATAATTTCTTGTTTTTTACATTTATTGCCTTTTACATTTTTATCAATACCATAATACTTACAAATTTTTAATAATTCTTTAATAGTATAGTCTTTATTCGTATTCCATATACTATCAGTAAATTCTATATTATCATTATGTAAGAATTCATTCAATAAATTATTTATATCAATATCTTCATTATTATCAACTAACAAATTGTCATTCGTCAAAAAAAGTATATTATCGCTATTTATTGTATCCATATTAAATATAATAAAAAATATATTTATATTATATTTAAACTTGTATTTATATTCATTATATCGATATTTTATTTATTACATTTCAATTAAATCCATATACTTGAAAATCGACTTATTTGATAAACTTTGATAATCCTTTGACTTAGACTTAGCTAACATCATAATTACTTCTGTAATATTTTTATCATTAATTTCAAAATCATCATCATCATAATCCGAATCATCCTCAATTTCATCTAATACCTCTTTGTTATACAAAATAGCAATGTTTTCGGTAATTTCATCAACTTCATTTTTCTTGTTGGCTTCTTTAATCATGCCTAAGACATTCTCTAAAAGATGTTTTAATAACTTTACATTATCCATACTTCGAATAAATTTATGTTTAGCCAAATTAACCAAGAATAGTGTATGAGATTTTCTTTTCTCATTTATCTTATTCATCTCACAATATCCATCATAATCAATATCTGAATCCACATAAATAATATTTGTATACTGACTTAAAATAGATGCATACCTATCATTAAATACTGCCTTGAGCCAACTAAATTTATTTACCAATTCACTATACATCTTAGCATAACTCTCAGAATAAAATTTGTTACCACTTAGCATATCATATAACGCAACTGAAAGCTTTTCTCTATCCAAATTAGTTAATTCTAGTTCATCAGTTACTAACTGAATTTGTTCTGTAATTCTTTCTAACATATCATTATATGTCTTATCAGACAATTTATTAATATATAAACGTACTTGGTCAATATATGTATCAATCCCCGTTTTTTGTTCCATTTTTGTTGAATGAAATGTATTCTTACTATTCGCATTTGATGTAGAAGTTGTATCCCAATCCTCGTCAGTTATTTCCATTCCTTTATTTCCCTTGCGCTTTTTAAAGTTGTTATAACTTTGATGTTGTTTATTCATAATATTATGTGCAGAAGAGAATATATTTAGATCTTTATCAGATACTAAATGCTGTTTTTTTTGGAATAAAGCATTATTTAATAAATGATTTGACCCTACTTGTGATGATAAATAATTAATAATATTAATTGTTTCTTCAGGGATCATAAAATCAAACCCATTAGAACTAATATTATTAAAGTCTTCAATAGTATATTTCATATTCATTGTAGTCATACTGCTTTATGTAGTATTTATTGTAAAATATTTTTTAAATCAATTTTTTATATATTATTTATTAAATACACTTAAAACCAATTTACTATTTAATTATACTATGACAGAACAAATACGACTTTCCGACCAAGAACGAGCATTAATAACTGAAGGAGATTTAAATTTAGAACCCAAGTCATTTATGAGATGGGATGAATTAGATATAAATCCAGCTATTTTACGAGGAATTTATTCTTATGGTTTTGAATCGCCTTCACCTATTCAAAGTAAATCTATAATCTCAATTGTAAAAGGAAAAGATATCATCGCACAAGCACAATCAGGTACTGGAAAAACCGCAGCCTTTTCAGTAGGAGCTTTATCAAGAGTAAATGTTGACTTAAAAACAAATCAAGTATTAATTCTTAGTCCTACACATGAACTAACAAGACAAATTTATGAAGTCATCACTAGTTTAGCATCAAGTATGAAAGATATTCGCATTAAAACTATGCTTGGAAAAACATCTATTGAAGAAGACATCGAATCGCTTAAAACAAATACACCACATATTATTGTTGGGTGTCCAGGAAGAGTGTATGATATGATTCGCCGTAAATTTATTAAGGCAAATAACCTAAATTTAATTATGCTTGACGAAGCAGATGAAATGTTATCGTCTGGATTTAAAGACCAAGTATATAATATTTTCCAACATTTAAATGACAAGGTTCAAGTCGCATTATTTAGTGCAACATTACCTCCTAATATTCTTCAACTAACTAACAAATTTATGAAAGATCCTATTACAATTTGCGTGAATGCAGAAAGTCTTACACTTGAAGGTATCAAACAATATTATATTGCATTAGAAGATGATAGACAAAAGTTTTTAACATTAAAAGATTTATATCAACATATTTCAGTTTCTCAGTGTATTGTTTATTGTAATAGCGTTAAACGAGTAACAGATTTATATGAAGCATTAAAAGAAGACAATTTTCCTGTTACGTCCATTCATAGTAGTATGGAAAAAGTGGAACGCGAAAAGTCTTTTAGAGATTTTAGAACAGGTAAAACTCGTGTGCTTATTTCTTCAGATATTACTGCCAGAGGAATTGATATTCAACAAGTTAGTGTTGTAATTAATTTTGATATTCCAAAGGATATTCATATTTATTTACATAGAATTGGACGTTCGGGTAGATGGGGAAGAAAGGGAACAGGCATTAATTTTATTACTAGAAAGGATATGCGTAAAATGTCTGAAATTGAAACATATTATGCAACACAAATTGAGGAATTGCCTGCTGAATTTAACTTGGGTTAATAAATAATGAATAACTATATTATATAATTTATTATTAGTATATAATATGGAACAACAAAGACAAATATTTAGAGCAAAAAAGCCTGCACAAAAAATAAGTCCCGTAAAAGGCCCTCCTCAATCACTAATCCAACTAATCAATGATGGTAATCAATTAGATGCTTTAAGTGCAATTCGAAACAATAATTTTATAGAGAATGAACGAGATGGAGATAATAATTCACCACTAATATTGGCTTGTGATAAAAAAATGGATGATATTGCATTGTCTCTTATTGCTTCTGGAAAATCTGAACCAGATCATATTAATTATGAAGGTGAAACTGCTTTAATTATATCCTCTTCTCATGAAATGAAAGAGGTAATTAAAAAACTTTTAGAAACAGGTAATGCGTTAGTTGGTCATACAACTTCACAAAATGAAACATCGTTAATTATTGTCTGTTCGTTTCCTGATACAGAAGATATAGCTATGGAAATGATTCATACAGGTAAATCTGTTCCAGAACAAGTAGATATTGATAATGCAACTGCGTTAATAATGGCTTGTCAAAATGATTTAGATGATGTAGCATTAGAATTGATTAAAACTGGGAAATCAAATTGGTTTGTTAGAGATAATTCAGGGTTTACTGCATTAGATTATGCTACACAAAATAATATGGATGAAGTAGTAAATGCTATACAGCAAATAGGCTATAAAGAGTTAACGATTAATTTAAATGATACAGGGTTTAATCCGATTGAACATGAAGAAGAAGTTGTAAAAGACTTTTTGTTAGATGATCCAATGAATTTGTGTTTAAAATATAGCAATAAATATTATCTGACAAATCGTAGTTATATAAATAAAGAACTAACAAATAAAATTAATATTAAATATAGATGTATCTTTGCAGGAGAAAATGTGTATGATGATAGCAATAACCTTGTTAGTTATGATTATACAGCAGATAAAAATATATATTATAAAGAAAAATATTTTTCTATGAATACTTTAATTGGATTACCTATATTAGTAAAAGTAAGTGAACTAAAAAATATTATAAATAATTCATTTGCATCGAATGTATATTATTTAACACCTTCTGGAAGTTTACCTGCTATTGTTAGTTTAGACTATATAGACGGAGGTTCAGGTGTTGGTGCAGACCATTGTCAAACAGGAAAAAAGACAGAAAAATGTTCTATTGTTACAGCATTAGTGGATTGCGGGAGCAATTTGGTAAAACCAGTTTTAACAAGGCAAATTAATTTGGGACAACAAGAACAAGAAGGTACAAATCCTATTGATTTAAACGTTAAAATACAATACAAAACAAAAACGATTGTTATTCCAATTGAACAAACTACTACTATTGGACAATTAAAAGAGTTACTTTTAGAAAAACTGGTTCTTAATTCTGATATAGATAGCGCAACTAACAAAAATGTTCGAATTATATACACGGGAAAAATATATGGAGCCGATAAAAATGATATGGTTGTTAGTTCATTGCCTAATTTTATAAGTGGAGTAACTATGTCAAGTTCGATTCAACCTATACCAGTAACTGGCGGAAAAAAGAAAAAAACAAAAAAACGTATAACAAAAAAAATGAGAAAACTCCGTTATTCAAAAAAGGCTTACAAATAAATAGAAACCCTTATAAAATCTATTAAACCTATTATATTATATTTTTATTTCGTAAAATATATTATAAAATTATCTACAATACGATTAAATGATGACTGAATCTATCGAGGATAAAATTCTAACCACATTTAAAAACCCATTGCAATATACAGATAATGTAAGAGAAGTAAAATCAAATATTATTGATGAATTAGAACTTATTTCAAGTATTAATCCAGCAGAAACGCCTATCTATGAATGTATATTTAAACCTCAAACAACTATTGAAAAAATTATGTTAAAACAAATCGTCTCCTCTTATACAACAAATACAGAGTATCTTAAAAATAATCAACAAATTATTCAATCCTTTGAACCGAATGAACTAACAAATCTACAAAAAAAATATGGTATAGATAGTTATGTTATTGAAGATACACTTAAATCGTGGAAAGAAATAAAAGGCGAAACTGGATTTTGTGAAAAATATTTGTATATTGATTGGGAATTTGCCAAAGGATTAAATGATAATCCATCTTTTTTACAATTGATGAGCATCTATAGTATTATGTCTCCAATTCTATCACTTTGCTTGCCTATATTTATTCTTATTATTCCCTTTTTTATTATTAAAATGAAAGGGCTTGAATGCAATTTTAAAGAATATATTGAAATTCTAAAAGTGTTAGTTAAGAACAATGCACTAACTAAAATATTTACAGAATTTAATAATGTCACTACAGGACAAAAAATATATATGATTATATCAGCAATATTTTATTTATTTTCTATTTATCAAAATATACTTGTATGTGTTCGTTTTTATTCTAATTTGAAAAAGATTCACGATTATCTATTTAAATTTAAACAATTTATTAATTACTCTGTTGAACTAATTGACTATTATAGTAAACTAACAAAGTCAACACAAAGTAAATTTACTAATGATTTATTTGCATATAAAAAAATGGTTATAACAAATATTCAAAGCAAATTAAACAACATTTCATCATTCGAATTTTCATTTAAAAAAATAGGCGAAATAGGTGAAATCTTACACATATTCTATCAATTTCATACAAACGTATTAATGGAAACATGTATGTCTTACTTATTTGGCTTCCATGGTTATGTTCAATTATGCAATCAATTAGCTATCAATGTAAATCATTCTAAGAAAATGAAAAAAGCAGACTTTTCCGACAAAAAAGGAGACTTTTCTTTAACTCAAGCATATTACCCCAAGTTTATCGGGATTAGCAGGGGTGCGGATGAACCTATTAAAAACGATATTGATTTAAGCGAAAACATGATAATTACGGGTCCAAATGCTTCAGGAAAAACCACTACACTAAAAACAACATTAATTAATTTAATTTTAACACAGCAATTTGGAGTTGGATGTTACAAAATGTGTGTAATTAACCCATTCGATAATATTCATTGTTATTTAAATATTCCTGATACATCTGGTCGCGATAGTTTATTTCAAGCAGAAGCTAGAAGATGCAAAGAAATTATTGATAGTGTTAATGAAATGAATGTTGAAACACACTTTTGTATATTTGATGAATTATATTCTGGAACAAATCCAGAAGAAGCAGTTAGTAGTGCTTATGCTTTTATGGAGTTTTTAACTAACAAGCCTAATGTTAAATGTATGTTAACGACACATTACATTAAATTGTGTAAGAAGTTAAAAAAGAATACGCATATTAAAAATTATTGTATGAAAACAACAATAATTGATGGACAACTTATTTATAAATATATGGTTGTTAAGGGAATATCTAAAGTAAAAGGCGGTTTAAAAGTATTAAAAGAAATGAACTACCCAAAAGAGATTTTAGACAATACAACAAACTAACAAATAATAAAACCAATAAATCCAATATGTTAGTTATATTTGTAATTATAATTTGAATTCGTTATAATACAAATTATAATATATTCTTCATTTTTAAGAGATGGCTATTTCTGATATATTTAGTTCGACTTTTTTAATAAGTTTAGTGGTTACTTTGTTTATAGCATCAATACTTTACATTTATATTAGCAACAAGTTTGCTGAACAAAATCACAAAATCAATTCCATGTTTAGTTTAATAAGTACAATGGCAGAAGAACAACAATATTTTAGGGTAAAATTAGTTGGAAAAGGATCGCCAATAAATGAACTACAGTCTGGGCACCAACTTATTGAAGAAGACGCGAATGAAGATCTTATTTCGGTATCAGATAATCAAGACGACGATGATGAAGATGAAGGAGAATATTCTGAAGAAAGTGCCTCTGAATGCGATGAAGATGATGATGATGAATATAATGTTGATGAAGAACAACACGTAGAAAATAGTAACAATATTGATATCTTAAATTTAGGATTAATTAATCATGATAATTTAGGTTTAGATGATAATCAACAATCTGATGAAAACAATATGTTAGATTTAAATGATGGCAATGAAGATTTTGATTTAAGTAATGAACAATTAGATTCTGATAGTACTTCAACAATTGATTTAAATAATATTAAAACTATTCATTTAGAAGAAGTTATTACCTTAGATGAACCAGATTTATCTAGTGAATTCAATATGGATGATCATGACAATGATCATGATAATAATACTATTAATACTTTTGATACACATTCAAAACAAGAATACAAAAAAATGTCATTAAATAAGTTAAGAGAAGTAGCCGTTGAAAAAGGGGTTATTCAAGATGCTTCGAAATTAAAGAAAAATGAAATCCTCAAATTATTAGGAGATGAATAAATAACAAACAACAAAAACAAATAAAAAATTATTTAAACCGATAATATTATTATCTACAAATAATATAATATGAATTCACAATATTATACTATTACCCCTATGGCTAATCATGATTTTTATTCTTGGCAACCAGAAGCAATAACCAATATAAAAATACACGCTGATGCAGGATTAACATCCAATTGGAAATATAGACAATACTTACAAAATAACGCAAGTAATTTAATGAAATACAATACAAATGAATATATTCACGCTTCTGGAAATAATCCTTATACATTAGTTAATAACCATCCAGTTCAACAAAATCCATATATATTCGGTTCATTATATAATAATTCACAACCTACTACAATAGGTCAGATGAGTGATTTAAAAAGTGATTTTATTAAAAAACAACAAATGCAAGGCCGTATGATTGCTCCAAGTATTCCCATAAACTTTAAATTTTAAATATTTTTAATATTATATAATTTTGTAAAACAACTTAAAGTAATTTTTAAATTAAATAATATAAGCATGTTAGTTCTAAGCATTGATATTGGTATTCGTAATTTATCCTTTTGTCTACTCGAATATACTAACAAAGATATAAATACTTTTAAAATAATAAAATGGGATAACGTAGATTTAACCAAAGATGCAGAAAAAACATGCGTTGAAATTGATAAAAATGGATTATGCGGAAAACCAGCAAAATATAGTAAGAATAACTTGTGTTATTGTTTAAAACATTCAAAGAAGTTGACTCAATATATTCAACCAAATAAAGAATTGTCTACAGCATTTATTAATAAACAAAAAATACAAAGTCTTATGGAAATTGCAGATAAATATAAAATGCAATATGAAACCCCTCTTAAAAAGGCAAATTTAATTCATTGTATTACAGAATTTTCTAGCAAAAATTGTTTAGAAGAAGTTAAAAAAACAAATGCAAAAAAACTCGATTTAGTAACAATTGGTAAAAATATTCAGTATCACTTTGACGATATTTTAGAAAATTATACACAGTATATTGATAAGATTATTATTGAAAATCAAATTGGTCCATTGGCGAATAAAATGAAAACCATACAAGGTCAAATTGCACAATATTTTATTATGAAAAATAATAATATTGATATCGACTTTGTAAATGCATCTAATAAATTAAAAGATTTTATACAGAGTTCTGAAAAAACTGACTATAAACAAAGAAAAAAGCTAAGCATTGAAACAACGGGAAATTTAGTGACAAACGACCATCGATTTACAGATTGGGCTAATATGTTTCAAAAGCATTCAAAAAAAGATGATTTAGCAGATTGTTTTTTACAAGGATTATGGTATTTAAACCATAAAATTTAATATATTTTTATATTTAATATTTTTATATTTAATTGAATGTGGAGACAATTTTCAAAAAAAATGCCTTTATATGAAAAAAATCCAAAATGTCCAAAATGTATATCAGTTAAAGTTTATTCAGTAATAAATACACCTAATTCATTATTGTTATGTTGTATGGTATGTAATTTTACATTTCATCAAAAAATAATAGGATATAAGGAATATGTAGTTAAGAAATGATACTTTTTTATTTAATTAATTATTTAATTATTCATTTAGAAATATATATTTTAATTCGTAATACTTAGAATTAAATGTTCTTATTTATTCATAATGAGTAACGACATTATTGACATTTCTGTGGATTTCGATAATTTAGACAATAATAATTGGTCTTCTTCTAAATCTAACTCAAACTTTGGTGGAGGAATTGAATTACTAATGAATGAAAAAAAAACAAGTACCAATGGACCAACTAGTGATATCGATATTGATGATTTAAATAATTTAGAAAATGAATTAAATAATTTAGCATCAGATACAACCCCGCTAACTAACAACTTTGATTCTGGTTTATTTGGCATTAAAACTAGTTATGATATTGATGACAAACCATCAGTTCGTTTTGATGAGCAACCATCGTTTCATATGAATGATAGCAATCTAGGGTTTTCAACTGCAAATACAATGGATGATGCAAAAACATGGGATGGATATGGAAAATTTAATAATATTCCAGTGAATCCTGATACAAGATTTCCATCTGAACCAAGATTGTCAAAGGAAGAAATGTTGCGCGAAAAGTTCAAATATTTAAGAAAGCTGGAATCACTTGAAAAGAAAGGCGTTGAACTAACAAAAAAGTATTCTATGGAATCCAATTTAGTTGAAATGCAAGGTGAATATGAAATGATTATGGAAGAAAAGGCAAAACAAAACTCTGTCAAATTTCAAGCTGGTATGATGATGTCTATTATTAATGGTATGGAATTTTTGAATTCACGTTTTGACCCATTTGATATTAAATTAGATGGTTGGAGTGAACAAATTAATGAAAATATTAATGATTATGATGATATTTTTAGCGAGTTGTATGATAAATATAAATCAAGAGCATCTGTATCACCTGAACTAAAGTTACTATTTCAATTAGGTGGCAGTGCTATGATGGTACATATGTCTAATACATTATTCAAATCCGCTATGCCAGGTATGGACGATATTATGAAACAAAATCCTGATTTAATGCGTCAATTTCAACAGGCAGCAGTCAATTCGATGTCTACCTCTAGTCCAGGTTTATCAGGGTTTATGAATAATGTTATGCATTCAGAAAGAAGTGGGCCTCCTCCTCCAATGGCTACACAAGGACCCAGTGCTCCTGCACCTCCATCAAATAGAGGTGGTAACAATATGGGCAATATGAATATTCGCCCTGATATTTCTATGGCTCGAACTTCATATATGGATGATGGTATTAGTGTAAAAGAAGCAAATATTGGAATTCCTGGTTATCAACAACCTCAACCAAATGTGAAATCACAAAGAAGACCAGATATGAAGGGCCCTGGTGATATTAATGATATTTTATCAGGATTAAGAACAAAGACAATTAATATTTCTGAAGCTCCTCAACAACACTATAATAATGGGGGTACTACTCCTATTCAAGATAGTAGTATAATTAGTTTAGACGAATTAAAGAGTATTCAATCAGATGCAAATGTGCCTAAGAGGACTCGTAGAAAGAAATCTGACAAAAATATTGTTAGTTTAGATATCTAATTAAAATTCAAACTATTATTTATAAAAATAAAATATATATTACACTCTGTTGAAATAATATATATTTATATATATGAGTAAAGTAATCGGTGAAGGCACGTATGGTTGTGTTCATAGGCCAAGTTTACATTGTGCCCAAGAACCTAGTCCAGATTTTGATTATTCTAAATATGTTTCAAAAATTATGTTGACAAAAAATGCACAAGATGAACTTGCTGAGTTTGTTACGATTGGTAAATTAGATACAACAGATGAATATCATTTAGGTACGCCTTATTTATGTAAAACAGATTTAAAAAAGAACGATTCAATAAAAGCGGTATCAGGTTGTAAAAATATTAATGTAAAAGATGTTGAAAATAATCCAAATAAATATAGTTTGTTAGTTCTTCCTTTTGGTGGTCCTGATTTTAAATCATTTTGTGTTGATCACATAAAAAAATATATGACTTCAAAAAAGAAGGAAAAATGCGATGAATTTTGGCTAGAAGTTTATCATCTATTAAAAGGTTTGCAATTCTTTCGTAAGCATGATATTGTTCATAACGATTTGAAACCGCAAAATATATTATTTAATATGGATACACAAAAAATGAAATATATTGATTTTGGATTAATGCGTAAAAAAATACAGATTATCAAAACGTCAAAAGCAAGTGAGAATTTTATGGGCATTTTTCATTGGTCATATCCATTTGAATGTGGATTTATGAATAAAACATATTATAATAAATATGTAAACTTGTCTGTTGAAGAAAGAGAAAAATATAAAGATCATTTTATTGATATGATTGTAACAAATCCAGCGAAATATTCAAAAGATGAAAATACTGGTTCTATTCCCATATCAAGACCAGAATCATTTAAAATATTATTTACTTATTTGAATCCAAATGGACTAGAACCTGATACAGCGACACAAATAGGTTACATTACATCATTTTTTGATGGTTTCAATAAAATGATTGATAAAAAGTCATATGAGCAAGTATTAGAATTTATTACTAATTCAATTGATGTTTTTGGGTTAGGTATGTCGCTTCAATATATTACAAATTGTTTTTATAGACACAAACTATTATCTATTGAACACTTTGGTGCACTAACAAATTTTTTTAATCGAATGTATGATTTTAACCCTTTAAATCGTCTAATTAATACTGGAGAACTCATTGAAGAATATGAAAATATTTTGTTAGAAATGGGTGTACTAATAAGATTGCATAAGAATTTCAAAAATGGTAACTTAATTAGTGAATCGCCTGTTCCAACAAGTCTTTTATTAGAACAATATAAACACGAAAAAGCAAAACCCAAATCATTGTCAACCAAATTAAGTGAATTTGCTAATGAGGATATTGTTAGTTTATCTCAATCAAAAAAAAACAAATCATTAACTAACACTAAAAAATGGCATTATAAAAAGAGAAATAACACAAGAAAAAAATACAATAATTCAATGACAAATAGTTATAAGCCAATAACAATGAATAGTTACAAACCCCAATTCTCTGATATTACTTCAACGGATGATTTACTGCAATAATATATTATAGTATATATATGAGTAAATTTGAAAAAGAAACATTTAAAACAGGATTATTTATTTTTCGAAGAGACTTACGCACAACAGATAATATTGGATTAAGTAAATTAAATGAAATTTGTGAAAAAATAATACCTATATTTATTTTTACACCTGAACAAGTTGGACAAACTAACAAATTTAAATCCGATAATTCTGTTCAATTTATGATTGAATCGTTAGAAGACTTAGCATCAGATATAAGAAAAGACGGTGGTAACCTTCTCACATTTTATGGACATAATGAACCTATTATTAAGCAACTAATAGGCTTGTTTGATATTGATTGCATTGGATTTAATATAGATTATAGTCCATACGCATTTAAACGCGATACGGAAATAGTTGAACTATGCACAAGATTGAACGTCCATATTTCATTAACACACGATTATTATTTGCATCCTCCTGGTTCCATATTAAATGGGACTGGGCATCCATATCAAAAATTTACTCCATATTATAATACCGCATCTAAAATACACGTAGAGATACCATTGCGAACAAGCAAAATACACTTTAAAACTGGAATGGGTCAAAGGTTGCCGGCGCAAATTAATTTGGGACAAGCACAAACCAAATTTGTACCCCATATAAACCCCCATTTGTTAGTTCATGGAGGAAGAGATAATGCTTTAAAACAAATGAATAACGCATCACATAAATCAGTTGCACATTATTCTAAAACACACGACCAACTAATTAAAACAACATCGCAATTAAGTGCTTATATTAAATTCGGTTGTATTAGTATTAGAGAAGTATATAAGAATTTTAAGGGAAATAAAGCGTTTATTCGACAATTATATTGGCGTGATTTTTACGCATCTGTATTAACATTTTTTCCAAAAGTATTAGGCTCTGCTATGAATCCAAAATATAATAAAATACATTGGCATTATAACGCAAATTGGTTTCATGCGTGGAAAAATGGAAAAACTGGGTTTCCAGTTGTAGATGCTGGAATAAGACAATTAAATGAAACTGGATATATGCATAATCGAGCAAGACTTATTGTGGCATCATTTTTAATCAAAACATTGCTTATCTCTTGGGAAAAAGGTGAAGAATATTTTGCTACAAAATTAGTTGATTATGACCCAGCAAGTAATAATTTAAATTGGCAATGGTGTGCATCAAGCGCAATTGATTCGCAACCCTACTTTCGCATTTTTAATCCATGGAACCAACAAGAGAATTATGATCCTGATTGTGAATATATTAAAAGATGGGTACCAGAATTGGCTAATTTACAATCAAAAGTAATTCATAATTGGAATACAGAATGGAAAAATAATGATAAAGTTGGTTATAGTAAACCAATATGCAATTATGAAGAACAAAAAGAAAAGGCATTAAAAATGTATAAGGATGCTCTCTATTAACTAACAAATCAAAAATCAAATAAATAATATATTATATCAAAACTTATATTATTTATACTTTTAACCAATCCAAAAATCTAGGACGCCATTTATTTCGATACATATACCTTTCCATCTCACCCTTAAATTCCAAATCTAAAGCAGTATATTGCTTTTTTAATTCAAGAATTTGTATTAACTTTTTATCATATTCACTTGTAAATTGTGCCAATTTTAAATTATTTTCAGCAATATCTTTCTTTTCTTCTACACATTTTTTAATTGTTTCTTGTTCTAAATGAATATCTCTTATAATATTAGATAATTCATTAATATACAACATCTCTATTGTACCAATATTTTTTACTTCTGTAAATATGTTGGTATTTGCCAATTTTGGAAAATTATAACGAATTACTTCTGGCAAAACAAATTGGTTAGTTTCCTTAATTTCGCTAATGTTTTTTTCTACTGTTTCAACAATTTGATACATGGTTACTTTTGATTCAGTTAAAAATAATTGTTTTGCTGATTGAAATTCAATATAAGATAACAATTTATCATATTTATATGCACTGCCTCTATGGGCTTCCGACCTAGCATCCAATTTTAAGTAATTTATAATGGCTAGTATAAAAGCAATTGTGCCATTTAATACACTTGTTATTAAATTATTATAATAGTAATCTTGTAACAATAAATTAGAAATACTACATACTACAGTAAAAAATATCGATGGTAACATTAAACACGAAAGACGTTGTTCACATGTTGTTTTGGCTTCTGTATATAATATTTTTTGTCCTTTTACATATACACCAATAATATCTAATATATTACTATTATTCACATTATTTTGATTATAAGTTAACTCAATAAATTTATTTACATTTTTGTAACCCAATATTTTTTTATCTATAGAATTATTTGTATTAGAACTTGTATTAGGATTGGTATTATTATTTGATGAATCTATACTTATATTTCGTATATTATCAGGATTATCTGTCATATTTGATAAACTACATTTATATTTAATATATTAATTTATTAATCTATAATTATTATATCAATATATGGATTTTCTTTTTAATTTATTAAATTTAGGGTCTTTGTCTTTACAAACTAACAAAAAACACAAAGTAAATCTTGCAGGTGCGTTTATTGTGCCTATTAATATAAATGGGGACATGAATGTTAGTGATATTGATTCTAGTGCAGGATTAGATGTTCTATTATTTCATCCAAATAAAAAAAGTGTTGCAAATGATAACAATAATAATAAATAATAGGTATTGTATAAAAAATTGATTTATATAATATTTTTTATAACATAGTTAAATGACCCATTTATATTATATATAATCTCTAATATATAAAATGTCCAATATATTTATTTTAATCGATGGAAGCTACTTTTGCTTTTATAGATACCATTCTTTATTAACGTGGTGGAAAAACGCATATCCAGAAGATTTAGACGCATTACAAAATCCATTCCAAAATGAGAAATTTGTTGAAAAATTTAAAAAAACATTTGTTGAAGGTATACAATTTATTCCAAAAAAACTTGGCTTAACAAGCAATAAAAATAAAAAATCAAAAAAAAATAGTCATATTTTTGAAACTGATGAAGAACCTATTCTTATTATTGGAAAGGACTGCAAACGAGATGAAATATGGAGAAATGAGTTGTTTTCAAGTTATAAAGCAAATCGAGCAAATGAAGGATTTATGGGCGGACCTTTCTTTAAAATGGCTTATGAAGAAAATTTATTTATCGATGGAGGAGCTATAGGGATACTTAGACATCCTAAGTTGGAAGCAGATGATTGTATCGCAATTACTTGTAAAAAATTACTTGAAAAATATAATGATAGTTGTAAAATATATATTATTACATCTGATAAAGACTACTTACAATTAGCATCAGACCAAGTAAAGTTATTCAATTTAGCATTCAAAGACTTAACTGAACAAAAAAGTTGTACTGGAAATGCTGAGTGTGACTTATTTTGTAAAATTTTAACAGGCGATACAAGTGATAATATACCTTCTGTATTTCCAAAATGTGGACCTAAAACAGCATTAAAATATTTTGAAGATCCTTTGTTGCTTGAAAATAAGTTAAAAGAGAGTTCTGAATATAAAAAACAATATGAGTTAAATAGACACATTGTTGATTTTAATTATATTCCAGAAGACTTAATAAAAGAGTTTATTGAACAAAATACCCTTATTAAATTTCTTACTGAGTAAAATATAAACTAACAAAAAAGCATATAGAAGAATTGTTTAATTAGTAAAATAATTTAAACGTTTTTTATACTAGTATATAAGGCATTTTTTTATGGATATAATTAGCGCAACTATTATACCTGATAATAAAATAGTTGATCTTAACTTATATATTTTAGATCCATTATCGGTAATTATAAAATTAGCTATTTTAAGCAATAAAGCAATTGGAACAAAAATTCATATTGATAAAAACGTTATTTATTTTCAAGAACCAGGTCCCTTTCAATCGCTATGTCGCATTTATTATAATGATAATAAAACTGACTTGCAATATATTTACAATCCTATTGAAATAGCGTGTAAAAATTATTTGTCTAAACAATCAATTCAACAGAATCCTAAAATAAAAGATTTGTTTAAATGTGCTCAAAATGGATTAACAAAACTAACAGAAACATATAAGAGCTGTTCTATGATTCGTATTTGTTTATATTATTATATTGCATTAATTGCAAATTATTTAGATGAAAAAATGAATGATGCTTTGTTTAAAAAAGATCATATGACTCCTTTTTATAATCAAGAAATGTTGACTAATTTATATAGTGTATGGAGTCAAGAAAGAATACGAATTGTTTTAAATTTGACAAACTTTTTAATTAATGATGAACAAGCAGAATCAAACGTCAAATCATTGGAAACCATTATGGAAAATATTGATAAAGAAATACAGGGACTAGTATAACAAAATATTTTTATTATTTATTATTGATTATTGATTTATCTATATGCTAATAGGTAAATCATCTCTTACAAAAGTTACCTCAACTAGTTCATTTCATTTTACTACAGTGTAATTATTTCAACATCTTTATTTCAAGTATTTATAAATATTTCTTTATAATACAGGCATTTGAAATCTATTTACATAACTTCGTTGTATTATATAACACATAATACAACGAATTTTTTTATTTATACTATTCTTATGATTTTTTAGAAATATATATTACACAAATTAACTATAAGTTAATTTACTTTTTCAACATAACATAAAATAATATTTATATATTTGTTAATGCTATTTTTTTCCAAGTTCCAGGACTTCCTCCAAGAGTACATACATATATATAATATGTACCCGCATCTGATGCGATTCTCATTTCTCCTGTTACGCCATTACTTGAAACTGTTGGAGCAGTTCCTTGAAGTAAATTAATTTTAGTTGGTGTAATAGAACTATCTGATATATCTGTTGATACTATCATACTTGTGCGTATGTTTCCAGATATATCTGTATGTATCAAACCACTTTGATTTAAAGAAGAAAATGTTGGTGCTTTATTAAATATAACATTTCCACTAAAATTAGTACCACAAGCATTTGCGCAATTTATATTATTATTGCTAGTTATGGTATAAATATACACGCCTCCAGAATTAATAATAGAATTTCCATCATAATTAATAGCTCCGATAGCAATATTTAATCCATCTTTAGATAACGATAGATAACTACCAAATGTATCAAGTGTTGCTTCTCCCATCAATGTTCTTCCTAATTGAATCCAGTCTATACCATTATATTTATATACTCGAGCTATGCCTCTATTAATTATCGCTTCTGAATCATCAGAAGGTCCTCCAATTGCTAAAGTATAACCATCGCATGATAAAGATATACATATTCCATTTCCGCCACCATCACTTCCAATTACATTACTATAATTAGTGACTGATTGATTAGGTGTTCCAAAAATTGTACTACCTATTTGTATCCATTTTGTATCATTAGTTAGTCTAAATACTTGAACCATATTAAATGTTAAAGTTTTTGTTGTGTACTCTTGGGTTGTGTTTCCTACTGAACTAATAGCAATAATTGTTCCATCACTAGATAAAGATAATGAATAACCAAGTTGACTACTATATATACCTTGAATGACATCATTTATTATTGTCCAAGTTCCAGAAATATATTTAAATACTATAACTATTCCAACAGAACCATAAGCTGGGTATACACTTGATACAGCTATTGTTTGACAATCATTTGATATAGCAACCTTATATCCAATATTTACTATACCATTAATATTTAGTTTTGTTATAACTATTGATGAACCTGTAATAGCTTGTCCATATAAGTTCCAAGTATTAGTTCCATTATATTTATATACATGAACTATACCTTGTTTATATGCCTCAGAGTATGCCATACCTGAACCAACAATTATATACTTACCATCTGGGCTTAAATCTATACTTATTCCAAACGGAACACTGTAAAGTGAAACAGATTCACTAATGCTATTGCCTATTTGTTCCCAAATGCCCGAAATATCATTATATTTATATATTTCTACTTTACCTGCATAGCTATTATAACCTGGCGATGTTGCCGCAAATATTTTTCCATTAGAAGATATACATACAAGAGAACCAAACAATTCGCCTACTGTTTTACCTGGTATTGTATTACCCATTTGAATCCAATTACTTCCAGACCAACAATAAATATTTACACATCCACCATTTCCAATTACTGATCCATTATATGAAGGATCATATGACGGTGAACCCACAGCACATATTAATCCATCTTCTGATAATGCAACACTAGAGGTATTTACATTTATATTATTTTGTCCAGGTACAGGTGTTGGCGTGTTTATTGTAGTGCCTAATTGAATCCAATCACTATATCTTGATATTTGTCGTTCATTAAACTGAGCATTATTAATATTTTGATAAGGATCACTTAATGAAGTTAAATCTGTATCACAAATGCTAAATGTTTGTAAAGTACTATAATTTGTCATTATATTATCTCCATCGCAACCTGAAACAATAGTATAACCATTTCCTGACATGGCTAATGTTGCGCCAAAATTTTTGTTTGGTAAAGATCCGCTTATATCATAACCTAAATTAGACCAAGAAGCATCCCAATTTCCATTATTATAAACATTGTTATATCTATAAACACGAATTTTGCCATATCCGCCACCACCTTGATTAGTGCTACTTGTTGCAAAAAATAGTCCATTTTTACTACATACTAGTTTGTTTGGAAAATCTACTAAAGGTAAATTATATGTGTTTGTCCATATAGAATTTATATATTCATATATTCTACAAGTAGAACCAATAACAGTATTCTCATAAGTAAATATTTTTGTTCCATCCGGAGAAATACATACTCCATTTCCAAGATTAGTCTGAGTATTGGGTGCTGTTATTCGTTGCTGTAATGTATATCCAGTATTATTAGAATTTATTTTATAAACAGAAAATCTTCCAGCAATGTCAATCCCTATACTATATAATCCAACAACAATCAAGCTTCCATCAGATGAAATAGATATATATTGTGAATCAACCACAAAATTAGTTAACATGTCCCAAGTATTATTATTAGCATTATAATTATAAATCCATATTTTTGTTGTAGCACTATTAAAGACAAAAATTCTATTGCCTAAATTATTAATCAACACTTTTGTACCAAATCCTCCAGTTGTTGTTTCAGTTGCTATAGTTGCTCCTAATTGAATTAATGAATTATTAACATATTTATATACTTTTACATATCCAAAAATACCATCCCATCCACTATTACTACATGCTATTGTATATCCATCAGGAGTTATAGCAATATCTCCGCCATAATTATTATATTCTGTTAGTTGAGGCGATATTAATTTCCATTCTAACGTAGTGTCATTTAAATAGTATAATCCTAAACCTACTGTTATATCTCTAACTGCTAACATTTTACCATTTTCTGATAAAGATATACTATTAATAGAATTTCCTGTTGATATATATTTTCTGTTAATTTTTTCAACCCAATTATTATAATAATTATTATTAGTATTAAGAGATAACAATTGATTTGTATCATATATATCATTTGATAAATTAACTATCTTTGAATTAAAGCTTGATAATGATAAGTCAATTCTAGAAACAGATAAATCCAAACGCGCAACATTTGAATCAACTTTGCTTGACAATGTAGACGCACTTAAATCAATTCTAGAAACAGATAAATCTAAACGTGCAACATTTGAATCAACTTTACTTGATAAAGTTGAAGAGGTTAGATCAATTCTAGAAACAGATAAATCTAAACGTGCAACATTTGAATCAACTCTTGAAATAGATAAATCTAAACGTATAACATTTGAATTTACTTTACTAGATAAAGTTGAATCAGCTAAATCAAGTCTAGAAATAGATGAATCCAAACGTGCTACATTTGAATCAACTTTACTTGACAAACTAGATGTCGAATTTGTAAAAAGAAAAGAAACAGATAAATCCAAACGTGCTACATTTGAATCAACCTTACTTGACAATGTAGAAGCAGTTAGATCAATTCTAGAAACAGATAAATCCAAACGTGCTACATTTGAATCAACCTTACTTGACAATGTAGAAGCTGTTAGATCAACTCTAGAAATAGATAAATCTAAACGTGCAACATTTGAATCAACTCTTGAAATAGATAAATCTAAACGTGCAACATTTGAATCAACTCTTGAAATAGATAAATCTAAACGTATAACATTTGAATTTACTTTACTGGATAAAGTTGAATCAGCTAAATCAAGTCTAGAAATAGATGAATCCAAACGTGTAACATTTGAATCAACTTTACTTAATAAAGTAGAAGCAGTTACATCAATTCTAGAAACAGATAAATCCAAACGTGCTACATTTGATTCAACTTTACTTGACAATGTAGAAGCAGTTAGATCAACTCTAGAAATAGATAAATCTAAACGTGCAACATTTGAATCAACTCTTGAAATAGATAAATCTAAACGTGCAACATTTGAATCAACTCTTGAAATAGATAAATCTAAACGTGCAACATTTGAATCAACTCTTGAAATAGATAAATCTAAACGTGCAACATTTGAATCAACTCTTGAAATAGATAAATCTAAACGTATAACATTTGAATTTACTTTACTGGATAAAGTTGAATCAGCTAAATCAAGTCTAGAAACAGATAAATCCAAACGTGCTACATTTGAATCAACTTTACTTGATAAAGTAGAAGCAGTTAGATCAATTCTAGAAACAGATAAATCCAAACGTGCTACATTTGAATCAACTTTACTTGACAATGTAGAAACAGTTAGATCAACTCTAGAAACAGATAAATCCAAACGTGCTACATTTGAATCAACTCTTGAAATAGATAAATCTAAACGTGCAACATTTGAATCAACTTTACTTGATAAAGTTGAAGCAGTTAGATCAATTCTAGAAACAGATAAATCTAAACGTGCAACATTTGAATCAACTTTACTAGATAATGTAGAAGCAGTTAGATCAATTCTA
>Ga0233451_10000430_pt1 | contig 42567 bp, 38 predicted proteins | sample 011ome_29_FD_183052 | JGI IMG/M metagenome (GOLD analysis project Ga0233451, IMG submission 183052) | Coastal salt marsh microbial communities from the Groves Creek Marsh, Skidaway Island, Georgia - 011504CT (spades assembly) | ecosystem: Environmental > Aquatic > Marine > Intertidal zone >... | reverse complement strand
TGAGCACAATCGCATCTATTGTCGATCGCGCCATCGCTCCTCTTCGCGCCTAAGCGTGCAATCGCCTCGCCTGAGATTCATCGACCTAAGAAGATTGTATCTGGCAGGCTAGCAGGCGAAAATCATGTCTTCTAAGTAACCGCATCATTCCTAGCAGAGAATACTTATGCTTTTGACCTCATTTGCAGCAATCGACAATAAAAACTTCTTTCTGTCGACACTAGCTCGGGTAAAAAGTAGCGCTTCTCTCAGCGTTCTACTACTCACCGCAGCAGGCTTAGCCACCACTGCGCAGCAAAGCATGGCACAACAGACGGAGATAGAAATAGAAGATGACGTGCGAACCGGATTTGAGGCTGTGTTGGCAGATCCACGCGTAATCGATGCGCTCGCAGAACTCGAGATCAGGGAGCCCGAGGCCATTCAAGAGCAATTCCGTCTCACAGAGATTCCCGCCCCGCCGTTCAAAGAGGAGCGCCGCGCCGCGTATTTTCTTGAGCAGCTTAAGGCGCGTGGTTTAGAAGATGCTTACATAGACTCCGAAGGCAATGCGATCGGAGTACGCAAAGGGAGCGGCAATGGCCCTTTGCTGCTCATAGCCGCTCATCTAGATACAGTATTCCCGGAGGGAGTAGATACAACCGTCCGTATCCGTGATGGCCGGTATTACGCGCCTGGCATTGGAGATGACACCCGCGGGCTCGCTGCGATGCTATCGGTTATCGACATTCTGAACGACAGTGGTATTGAAACCGACGCCGACATCATGTTCGCCGGCAATGTCGGCGAAGAAGGCCGTGGTGATTTGCGAGGCATCAAGGCAATTTTCCGTGACCACCCCTCAATCGACGGATTTATTTCTATCGATGGTGTTCGTATGGGGCGTATCACTAACGGTGGCACGGGCAGTCGGCGCTTTGAATTTCGATTCAAAGGGCCCGGTGGGCATTCTTTTGGTGCCTTTGGTCTAGCTAGCGCCATCCATGCAATGGGGCGCGCTATTGCAAAAATTGGTGATCTCGAAACGCCTAGCTCGCCTAAAACAACATTTACCGTAGGCACCGTTGCCGGAGGCACCTCGGTGAACTCCATCGCAGCAGATGCCGTATTCGCTATAGATATGCGGTCAAACGACCGACATCAGCTCGCACTTCTGGAACAGCGCGCGAAAGATGCCGCGCTTGAAGCGGTCGCCGAGGAGAACGCTCGCTGGAATAGCGGTGAAATAACAGTCGACTTTGTGCTTATCGGCGACAGGCCCGTTGGCCAGACGCCAGCTGACAGCCCACTAGTTCAGCTTACTGCCTTAGCTTTTGAGGAGCTTGGTGTCGAATTTCGAGGCTTAAGTATTTCTAGCACCGATTCGAATGTCCCAATGTCGCTCGGCATCCCAGCGATAACGATAGACGGCGGCGGTCAGGGAGGCGGTGCGCATTCACCAGACGAGTGGTTTATCCCGACGGATTCCCATCTCGGACCGCAGGCGTCACTACTGATCATATTAGGGCTAGCAGGCATTGAAGGCGTGAGCGATGCGCAGTTAAAAAAATTATAAGAATAATCAAATAAATAATTGAATTAATTGGAAAATGATGTTTTCAACTAAAGACTTTAGCATCGGCGTTTTTACAATACGAATTAACTGGCTCCTATTTGCCTGCGTTGTACTGACTATACTGGCATTCGGGCGACTCGGCCTTTGGCAACTCGATCGTGCTGCCGAGAAAGTCAATGCTCAGCAGGTCATGGAGGACGAGTCTAAACGCGGCGCGGAACCCATCGAATCGATCCCTCGCGGACACCTCAATCGAGCCAATCCAGAGTTACAAAACCGCCATGTCTCGCTTGAGGGCGAATACCTGAACGACAAGACTATTTTGCTGCTCGGGCAATTTCATCAGACGCAGATAGGTTACGGGGTCGTCACCCCATTCCGACTCAGTGCAAATAATCAAATAGTACTCGTCAGCAGAGGCTGGACTAGCGCCATCAACAAACCTGGACAAAACATCTATACAGCACCCGTTGACGGCCCGGTGTCGGTCACGGCTCAAATTTACGTGCCACCTGCCTCCTGGAAACCGCGAGAGAGCGAGATTGACGGCTCTCAGTGGCCCGTTTTCATGCGCGATCTTGAGATCGATATCGTGAGTCAGCTCCTAGGCGAAGAAGTCTGGCCTTTTGAAGTGAGACTTACGGCTGAACAAGACGGTGTGCTAGTGCGGCACTGGCCAGCGGTGAGCGCCGATGTCGATCAGAATCTGTCTTATGCACTTCAGTGGTTCTGCCTCGCCCTGCTGGTATTTTTTGCCAGCTTATTCGCAAGCAGCAATCTCTGGGCACTATTAAAGGGTCCTGAGCGCGGGGCCTGAGGAAGACGCCGGAACGCCCCCTCTTCCCTCCACCCCTCTTTCAATGCTATCTTCAGACAGTTAGAAAGTAACGTGACTAAGAAATGGGATCACAGGTCTCTCTTTTCACAGAAAATCGTTCAGAACCCAACTAAGGAGTCGCTTAATTATGCGCAACTTCACAGCTCAATCCGCTCTTAGCGCGCTCGCTATGACAGTCTCCATGTCATTCGCAGGCTCTGCTCTAGCGCAAGACGAAGTTACCTTTCATAAAGATATAGAGCCGATTCTGCAGCGCAGCTGCCAGAACTGCCATCGGGTAGGCGGTGCGGGCCCTATGCCACTGGTAACCTATGAAGAAGTAGCCCCGTTCGCTGGTCTTATCGAATACAAGACTGGGCTTCGCGACCGCGCAGGTGCGATGCCACCTTGGTATATGGAAAAGAATATAGGGATTCAGGATTACAAGGACGATCCCTCTCTAAGCGATGAGGAAATTGCAGCAATTTCAACGTGGGCCCGAAGCGGCACACCCAAAGGCGATGTCGCTGATGCGCCTAAGCCGCTCGTTTTCGACGACAGCCTCAAATGGAAAGCTGGCAAGCCAGACCTCGTCGTCGTGATGAACGATGTTACCAAACTCGCTGGAACACCAGATTGGTGGGGTGAAATCGATTATATCCCAACGGGTCTCGAAGAAGATCGCTACGTTAAATCTGTAGAAGTTGTTGAAGTCAACGACGTCGACAACACCGCCGATGCCGGTACTGTAGGTGGCCGCTATATATTCCACCACATGATCTGGGGCACAGCGATGCTAGATGAAAATGGCGAACGAGCACCTGGCCTCTCAATTCCGTGGCCAGTGCATGAAGTAGGCCGAAACGCCGATATCTTTGATGAAGACGCGGGCCGTCTTCTAAAGGCAGGTTCTGCTATCGTATCGGACTCAGTGCATCTTCATTCAAACGGCCGAGACACGACGGGTCACCTCGAAGTTGGCTTCCGATTCCACGACAAGGACTATAAGCCTAAGTACCAAAATGCATTCATCGGACTCGGCAATGGCGTAGATATCAGCATCCAAGGCAATGCCAAGGACCAAGAGCTTCATGCTTACACCGTGCTCGAGAATCACACAAAAATCATTAGCTTCGAGCCTCACCTGCACGCACCCGGCGAGCGTATGTGTCTAGAAGCTATTTGGGGATACACCATCGAGACATTATCTTGCGTGGGCTACGACCACAACTGGGTGCGTGGCTATCCCTATGCCGACCAAGCTGCGCCAATCCTGCCTAAGGGCACGATCTTGCATATTGTTGGATACATGAACAACACAGAGACAAACCCCAACGTACCTGACCCACGCAACTGGCAGGGCTCGGGCAACCGCTCTGTGACTAATATGTTTATCGACCTTGGCATCCGTGTAACGCTTACAGATGAGCAGTTCCACGAAGCAATGGCAGAGCGCCGCCAGGTGCTCAACCTAGGCCCCAACGACCACGTTATCGGCTGTCCACTTTGTCTAGCACCACTTGTTGCGCCAATAGCCGATAAGGATGACGAAGCGACAGGTAACGAAGTCGCCGCCAACTAGATTTCAAAACATGACTCGAGGATGACAAGACAACATGTGTGTTAACTCAAGTGCAGCAATCAGCAGAGCGAAAGCTCTGCTGATTATCTCCGCAACAACCCTCCTGCTAACCCTACTCTTCACCCCCTTCAGCTCGTCTAGCTTCGCGCAAACGAGCTATCAAACGGGGCAACATATAGAGCCCGCCTACGAGGGCTGGCGTCCGAATCCTGACGGCACGTTCAGCTTCATGTTTGGGTATATGAATGAAAATTGGCTTGAAGAGCCGGATGTTCCTGTCGGTGAAAATAATTTCTTCGCCCCAGGGGATGCCGACAGAGGGCAGCCGACTCATTTTCTTCCTCGGCGCAATCGCTTCAACTTCGAGGTAGTCGTGCCTGCTGACTGGGGCGACAGAGAACTCGTCTGGACACTCAAAGTCAATGGTGTAGAGCGGAAAGCCTACGCAACGCTAAAGACAGACTATCAGGTCGATAACATTGTCATTGCCTCTGAGACCGGTTCCTTAGGCGCAGGGACTAGCAGCCCTGAGTCTCGAGCAAACGTTAAGCCTGAAATCGAGGTTATAGGCGACAAGATTCGAACTGCGCGCGTGGGTGAACCCCTTGTGCTCCGCACGCGGGTCCTAGACGACGGGATTCCTAAACCGAGTCGCGAAAGTAAAATTTCTGAAGATGAGGCCATGCGCCGCATGATGCGTCCACCTACTAGGATAACCGTAGGCAAGGTAAATGGTTTATTTCTGTCCTGGAATGTCTATCGAGGCGAGGGGCATGTTGAGTTTGACCCTCCCCTACCTAAACCATGGGAGGACACACGCACATCAGCTAACTCTCCATGGGGCGCCCTCTGGCTGCCGCCTGAGCTTCCCGAAGATGGCATGATCGAGGTAACTGCGACCTTCGACAAACCGGGGACCTATGTTCTTTGGGCTCGTGCAGACGATGGCGGGCTTTACAACGATGATTACGTCACCGTCGAGGTAACCGAATAGCTTAACTTCTCGGCTTTCTAACTAAAAAACCGGCAAACTTGATTAAGATTGCCGGTTTTTTTTTAGTCTCATCGCTAGTATGGAACGTTATTGCTGATTAGCTTCAACTGGGTTGCCTCGCTCTTCAAGGCGAAGCGTGAATGGCGGATCATACGTACGCGGCTCTTGCTCGAGAATGATTTGAGTACGAGGCGGGGTGATGAAACGTGTGTTCTCATCCTCACCATTTCTTAGACGCAGCGCCAATTCCTGCTCGGCCTTTATGAGAGAGGGAAGACGCGCCGCCTCGCCAAACGAAAAGCTAAAACTTCCTCGAATGAGGCGATCTTCTTCATCAAGAATGGCCCATTCGGCCGTGTAATAATCTGCAGCTTTGAGCTCAGGCAAAGACCATTCGAAACTGCTAGACAGCCGCGGGCTGTAACGAAAACTAATATCTACCCACTCGTGAGCTTGATCCCTCAAAATCAGTTTTACCAAATGCACTTTTTGAGGGAAAACGAGTCCTAATTTTTCGGGAGAATAGTCAAACACAGAATCGTCCATCGGGGTCGTTTGCGTTTTGGCAACAATGCCTGAAAAATCCACAGCTGCACGCGGGTAAGTCGCCACCGCTGAGGGGGTCTGCGCAGAAGCCGTATAGAAGTAAAGCAATAACCACACGGCCGCTAGCATTCTCCGAGCGCAGACTCTCTTTTGCATTATCTCCTTCCTGCTTGCTTTGGCTTTGTGTGCTTTCACATTCTTCTCGCTCGTCATTACTCTATTATCGCCTGTAACGCTCGTATCAACTATGGCGATCCCAATTCTCAAATTTCTGCGCTTGCTATCAGCAACATTCGGATAAATTGCTGTAAAGGCTTCGATAAACTAGAGCCATCTTTGTTGCACTCACCTATAATCATTAAGAATATTACACGCCCGAGATAGGGGCAATCATCGCACTAGAAAAGGTTTTCTTCGTGACCGGCAATTCCCTGCAAGACATTTTAGATAGACTTCAACACAGCACAAAAAACGAAACTTCTTTCGATGAAAACTGGTCTCAGGGCCGCGCGGCATTCGGCGGGCTCGTTGCAGCTTTTGCCAGCCTGAGCATGAAGAAAGAGCTCGATCCACCACCGCCTTTGCGCTCACTCATGGCCTCTTTTATCGCTCCGCTACCGCCAGCACCGCTCTTGGTGGAAGCGGCTGTGCAGCGCCAGGGAAGGAACGTCACCCAATGCAGCGCTACCGTGATCAGCGGAGGTAATACAGCACTGCAGGCCCTCGGAGTATTTGGACAAGCTCGTAAAGGGATTCGTGTCGATGCTGCCCCGCTAATCGATCCTTTGCCTCGCAGCGAGGGCATTCCGTTCGCCGACTATGCTGCTCGCATGCCTACCTTTCTTAACCAGTTCGAAGGTTGCTGGGTTGGGGATGCTATGCCGTTCTCGGGCTCGCGATCGCGACGCCTTAATATGTGGGTGAGACATCGCTGTGATATGTCTGACTATCCGGCGGAAAAGATAATCGCCATCGCGGATATGCCGCCTCCTGTTCTCCTCTGCCATTACGAAAAACCCTTCGTCCCCGCCAGTTCAGTGAGCTGGGGGTTGGAGTTCCTCGTTGATCCCGCCGAAGTTCAAGGTGATTGGTTCTACTTAGATTTTGATCTCGATGCCGCGGCAGACGGATATACCCAGCAAAGTGGACGAATATATGAAGAATCGGGCAGACTATGTGCACTGTCGAGGCAGTGTATGGCGTATTTCGAGCAGTAGCTCAGGGCCGGCAGAAGCCCGGCTCCAATAGACACAGTGTGAGAGAACGAGAGGAGGACAGGATAATGTACGGCAGGCTTCAGAGGAATCAGCGAAACGAGACTCGGGTTTTACGCTCTCGATGGACTGCGCTGTCTTTTTTCGCTGCCTTCGCGTGTCTGACAATTCAGCTACCCAATCACGCCGTGGCTCAGCATAGTCACGGTGTTCTAACACCGGGTGTAACCTTTCCAACCGACGACTCTGTGCTCGATGAGTCACCCCAGATGATTATGATGAGCTTCAGAGTCGATGTCACACTCCTTAAGTTAGCTCTCTACACAGCCGAAGGTCAGTGGATAAACATTGGCTTCAGCTATGACCCTAACCGCATGGCAGACAGCTTTGCCTATCCGCTCGGGTTTGAACTGCCCGACTCAGAGTATTATATCGCCCGCTGGTCTGTTACCGATGGAAAGCGCGGCTTACTTAATGGCGAATTTAAATTTTCGATCGGTGACGAGGCAATACGCCCTTCCGAAATTATCGCCAGCAAAGTAAGTGACGCTGTCGAAAGCCTGCCGTCTACCGGTTCCTACCGCGTAGTGCCAAAAGAATAACTCCTGATTTGCTCTGTTTATTTAAACAAAAAGCCCTGGCCTGCTAAAAACTCACGCATGTGTGGGCGCGATTTTTCGGACAGCAACATAGCAACTTGTTCGGACCAACTGATACCGTGCCCCCCACCCGTACGCGTTGCATAGTACTCTCTAATTGTCTCATCATAGCGAGCTATGGCTTCCTCATCGCCCTCTTCGTTGTAACGCTCTTGTTTTAGAATCACTGGTAACGGCAGCCTCGGTTTAACTTCAGGATCTTGGTCAGGGTAGCCGAGACAAAGACCAAATACGGGATAGACGCCCCGCGGCAGCTCGAGCAAATCTGACACCTCTTGCGGATTATTGCGCAGACCGCCGATATAACAAATGCCAAGACCAACCGACTCGGCCGCGACCACCAAATTCTGAGCCATCAGGGCAACGTCGACTGTGGCGATAATAAACTGCTCAGTGTAGTCGCCTTCAAACTCTTTACCGTATTTATGGCAATAATTTCCGGCTCGTTTCAGATCGGCGCACAGTACTAAAAACTCTGCCGCGGTCTCGACATAGGCCTGCCCTCCGGCGCAGCGCGCAAGCGTCTTGCGACTTTCAGGATCAGTCACCCGAATGAGGGTTGCACCCTGGAGAAAACTCGACGTGGCGGCCGCCTGCGCTGCCGTGCAAAGTGTTTCGAGCAGCCCTGCAGGAAGCGGCTGATCGGTGAATTTTCGAATGCTGCGGTGCGCAGCGAGAAGTTCTAAGGTTGAATTCATGACTAATAGCCTTGCTTCGGGTTATATCTGGAGTTGTAACTGAGTTGGTAATTTGATTCTAAGCAGCGTTACTTAAGCCCACTAAGAAAAACAGGCACTGCTTCATTAGCAGCGTTTGTCTCACCATTGAACAAAAGTACCATGCCGATGTTGGCTGAGGGAATAAAAGCCATCTCGGAACGGTAACCTCGCACGCCTCCGCCATGATGCACAACGCGCACACCCTCAATGTCGAATACACGCCATCCAATAGCGTAGTAAGCCTTCTCTAAACCTTCCCAGCGATTGAAGTAATTTCCATTCGGTGTCTCAATGACTGGCGTATGCAAGTCATTCAATATCATTGGAGAAAGCACCTCGGGAAATCCTCCAAGATTTGCTCTGAGCCATAATGCCATATCGAACACGCTAGCGTTGATTCCAGCAGCGGGAGCAGCCGAATAGTAGGCGGGGTTAGTGCTTGTCGGTCTCCATTGTTTACGCACACGCCGATGGGGGCTAGTCGCGTTATCGCTGGACAAAAACGGCTGGAGTCCAACCGACGCCGTCGTCATCCCGAGCGGCTTAAAAAGCTTTTCCTCAATGTAACGCTCATACTCTTCCCCCGTGCTCGCCTCGACAACGTCGGCAATCAAAGAGAACACAACGTTCTGGTAGCCATAGCAGGTGCCAGGCTTGCATACCGCGGGAATTTCGGAAAACCGCGGCTTAATTTTGGCGTACTCAATACCGTCGTCGAGGAGATTGGAATAAGAATGCGGCATGAGTCCAGTCGAGTGACTGGCAACTTGGCGAAGCGTTATCTCCCTATAAGATCGCCCATTGCCCAACCGCATACTCGGAAAAATATCGCTTAACCTGCTGTCCCACGACTGTTGCTTAGTATCGACGACTAAGGTCGCGGCAGCACCAGCGAACGTCTTCGACATCGAAGCGATTCTAAAAAGTGAATTCGAGGTGACAAGCGGTTCTTTATCGACCGATCGCCGACCCCAGGTTTCGAGATGAAGCACCTCATCGCGACTAACGATTGCGACCGCTACGCCGGGAATGTCGACGCTGGTTTTTGTCTCCTCGATCCATGACAGAAACGGTGCAGGATCATAGTCACCCAGCGCGATAGAACTTACTGACATCATCAGTAGGATACTTAGGCGGAGCAGAGTTACATTCCACTTGTTGACTCTTCCAAAAGAGCATCGAGTCAGTAATTTGATCAAAGGCATTTAAAAACCAATCGATTTTAGATCAATGTGAGAAGGCGCTAGTAAGAGGTGTCGTTAATGAGACTAATTGCGAGGGCCTTCGCAGTTGTTGGCAAAAGTCATGAAGCGCACTTTGATTTGTGCACCTAATTCTAATCGGCAGAGGCGAGAGGTTTCTTGAGTAAGACCTATCCTGCAGCGCTCAGTGCGAACTCGGGCCTAACGCGGTAGTGAGCACCGCCGCGACAATCAACAGAGCCGCTGCTCCAAAAATTTCTCTGTCGATGTTACGGACTAGTTTCTGGTTGCCGCCTGGCAGTGAGAGAGCAGGAACGTAGCGCCACTTGTTAAGTGCTGCAAAGAGGAGCACGGCAGTAAAGGCCACTAATTTGAGCAGCATAAGGCGCCCATAATTTGTTGTGAATAGATCCACAACATCGATCAAGGAGAGCAACATAGTGATCCCGGTGAAAACGAGAGTAGCAACTAAACCAATACCTAAGCGGCTGAAACGGGTCATTTGCTTGATCAGCGGGTCCATTTGCATATCGACACAGCACCAACGTAAAGGGAGAAGCATGCCTAGCCAGATGCTCATTGCCGCAACATGAATGGTCAGCGCTGCCCGTACCCATGGGTCGAGCAGCGAGATGTGACCTGACAGAGTAAATCCGTAGGCAACGAGCGCAAGCGCAAGCGCCTGCCCAAAAGAGGCGATGTGATAAAACACTGGTTCCGGTGATTTTCTCTGCGCGTTCAAAGTTTTTTGCAGTGCGAGAACTAATAGCGCGGACAGTGCGAAGCCTACCCCTCTATACGCGGCAGATTCCCACACTGGTGTACCACGCAAAAACAAAACAAGATCGATGTCGAACATGCCCAGGAGGCCTGCATCATTAATCTGACCTGCTTGTATAAGAACTGGCGCTAAACTCGAATGGAACCCGAGAAGCGCACCCAGAAGACAATAAGACAGCAGTCGAGCGTGAGACGCGCGACTGCCATTATGATAACCACGTAGGGCAGCAATGCCCCCTGCAGACGCTATAATACCGGCGAAGATACCAACTTTTGCTAGTATTATTAGAAGTGTCCAAACCGCAGAGGTCATCAAAGAGTAAACCGCAATCAATAATGTATTTGTGTCGCGCTAGTGCCCAATACCTTCTTGAGCAGCAGGCATCCCGACCCCAAAATTAAAGTGGCCAGCAACAGTATGACCATCTGCGCCGATTATGGAAAACTCGAGCCCATAGGCACCGGGCGCGAGCTCCGGAACTGGTATGGCGAAAGAAGACGCCGCGGTCAGATTGGGCTTAAAACCAACCTCCACTTCCTCTTCTCCATTTTTTAAACTCAGTTTCACCAACCTAACCTGACCATTGAATTCCAGCGCTAGCTCGCTGGGCGAGGCTTCAAGGGTAGCGCCGTCAGCAGGAACAGACGACTTAAGCACATTATGAGCGCTCACTATCGAACTTACAAAAACACAGGCAATCAGCACTGCGCAACGCATGCTCACAGCCATCAGAGAGAATACTTGAGAGCTTACAAACTTGATTTTCATTTTTTCTCCTAAAATAAACCGACATTTCACGTCACCGAGCATTTAGAAAACGCTTCGACGACCAATCGGTGCTGCTCAAAAAAGGAAGCGAACGTCTTAACAGGTATTAAGTATGTCAGGAGTATGAATCAGCACCTAGATACAATTTGAAAAGTGCCCGCGACAAAATGTCGCAGTTTGTGGATCTAGATGGGCTATTCTTGTCAGTATATTTAGCAAAAAAAAGCAGAGGCCTTAACCTCTGCTTTTACATTTAATTCTCGCGGTACGAGTGTGTCTCCGACTTGCATACTCTCAATGAGCAGGCAGCGAGAGAGTGCCGGCTTGCAAGTTGCGCATCTATTAACTGTATTTTGCCAGTTCTTTGCGCGCAATAACGCGTCGATGAACTTCATCCGGCCCATCGGCAAGCCTCAACGTGCGCTGACTCGTCCAGAGCGACGCGAGCGGGAAGTCCTGAGAGATGCCTGCAGCACCATGCATCTGAATTGCTCTATCGATCACACGAAGCGCCATATTGGGCACCGCAACTTTGATTTGCGATATGGCATCGCGAGCAGCCTTATTTCCGATAGTATCCATGAGGTATGCCGCCTTGAACGTTAAAAGTCTGCACATCTCAATTTCGATGCGGCTATCAGCGATTACATCGTAGTTACCGCCAAGCTCCGCGAGCGGCTTGCCAAATGCCTCTCGGCTTACAGCACGCTCGCACATGAGCTCCAAAGCCTTTTCCGCCGCGCCAATTGAGCGCATGCAGTGATGTATGCGACCCGGTCCCAAACGGCCTTGCGAAATTTCGAAGCCACGACCACGACCAAGAATAATATTGCTTTCGGGTACGCGTACGTTGTGAAATTTAATGTGCATGTGTCCGTGGGGCGCGTCATCTTTACCAAAGACGTGCATAGGACGCACAACTTCGACACCCTCTGCGTCCATTGGCACAAGTATTTGCGACTGCCGGTTATGCTTGGGAGCCTCAGGGTCAGTAACGACCATAGTGATCATAATCTTGCAACGCGCATCTCCGGCGCCAGAGATATAGAACTTCTCGCCGTTAATCACCCACTCGTTGCCGTCTAGCACAGCGCTTGTTGAGATATTTGTCGCGTCTGAAGACGCAACACCCGGTTCAGTCATCGCGAACGCAGAGCGAATTTCTCCTGCTAGCAAGGGTACAAGCCATTGCTGCTTTTGCTCCTCAGATCCGTAACGTTCGAGTACTTCCATATTACCTGTGTCTGGCGCACTGCAGTTCATAGCTTCTGAAGCGAGGCGGCTGCGCCCCATGATTTCCGCTAGGTGGGCGTACTCAAGATTCGAAATCCCAGCGCCGCCTTGACTCTTAGGCAAGAAAAAATTCCATAGCCCTTGTTGCCGCGCCTCTGCCTTGAGGCTCTCCATGATCTCGTCCTGACGTGGCGTATGCGACCAGCGATCGCCAACGCTAACCTCGTCATGGTATTCCTGCTCGACTGGCTCGACCTTCTCTTCCACAAACTTGCGAATCTTCTCACGAATAACAACGAGCTCGTCTGATAGTCCTAAATTCATCATGGCATTTACCCTTTACTGTGTACTTTTGAAATTAAATTGGATTCGTAATCAGCTCGCAATCGTGCCGCCGCCGTCAATAACGAGTGTCTGGCCCGTCGTGAAACTACCTGCCTGCGACGCCAAAAACACCGCAGCGCCAGCGATTTCGTCGGGTTCACCGATGCGGCGCAGTGGATAATTCTTCACCGTAGCGGCGTAAATGTCGGGGTTCTCCCAAAGCGCTTTCGCAAAATCTGTACGCACTAGGCCCGGCGCGATGCAGTTGACTCGTACATTCTTTGGCCCCCATTCCACTGCCAAATTGCGTGCGATCTGCATATCAGCTGCTTTAGATATCGCGTAGGCACCCAAAGCATCAGTTCCTTTTAAGCCCCCGATGGACGAAATTATTACCACAGCGCCACCGCCTGATTCGGCGATTCCGGGAATGACTAGTTGGCAGAGCCGATGCACACTGCCTATGTTTGCATGCATAATTTTGTCAAAGGCTTCATCGGGTATATCCTGAGACTTCCCAAAAAAAGGATTTAACGCTGCGTTACAAACGAGCACATCAATTTTGCCCAAAGCCGCTTTAGTCTTATCAACTAGTTGATGTAGCTGGTCCTTGTGATTGATATTGCAGGCAATGCCCAATGCCTTGTGACCACGCGCAGTAATGGCCGCCGCCACTTCATCACACGCGTCTTGATTCCGGCTGGAGATCACAACCGAGGCCCCCTGCTCTGCCATACGCTCAGCAATGGCCTTACCGATACCTTTTGTTGAGCCAGTAATTAGGGCGACTTTCCCCTCTAGACTAAATAAACTCATCCCCTTCTCTCCTGCTGTATCGATTCACTGTTAAATCGTTTGTTTAGGACCAAAGCCGCGCTTTAAAGCGTCCACTCACGCTTGCCTTTCGAAATACTCGTTCCCCCGTCGACAGGGATTACTGTGCCATTCGTGTAAGAACCCGCTCGCGAAGCGAGATAAACCAAAATACCAACGATTTCCTCGGGACGCCCCACACGATGCAGAGGGCAGTCGTCTTCGATATCTGAAAGATAGTGTTCAAACACATGGTCTGTCATCTTTGACTCGAAAAAACCAGGCGCTATCGCATTGGCGGTTATGTGTTGAGCGCCTAGCTCAACAGCAAACGCTTTGGTGAGATGATGCAAAGCCGCCTTGCTCGCCGAATAAGCGAATGTCGGCACGCGCTGTACAATCGGAACGTGAATGCCATCCATAGACCCTATATTGACGATGCGTGAGGGTGAATCAGCGGTTGCGGCTCGCGCGAGTGCGGGAACTAAATCCCGCGTAAGTGCGAAAACGGCATTGAGATTCGTGTCCATAACCTTTGCGAAACCCGCATCGGGATATTCTTCAAGAGGCGCTCCCCAATTTGCACCGGCATTATTTACGAGGATGTCGAGTGATCCAAAACGCGCCTCTACCACTGCAACTAGCTTAGCCCTCGCCTCTTGTTTTGTGACGTCAGCAGCAACCGCGACGATCTCTCCGAAAGGTGTCAAGGTTTCGAGAGCTTGGGCACACTTGTCTTCGCTGCGCGAGGCGATCATCACCTTTACACCGTTCTGCAAAAGCCCTTTAGCCATGTGCAGGCCGAGACCGCTGGTACCGCCAGTCACGAGCGCTGTTTTACCAAAGAGGCCAAATAACCGGTCTATGGAGAAGTTCTCTGACGTCGAATCCATCGCTCTACTCTATGTTCTCGTCAGCAATGCGCACCAGCTGCTTGCCAAAATTTCGTCCTTTCAGCATGCCTCGAAACAGCTCAGGTGCATTCTCAATCCCCTCTCCGATGGATTCGCGGTATTTGATTTTGCCTTCTTTGACCCATGCGCCTAATTGTTTAGTTGCCTCCACCCACTTCTCATGCCATTCGGTCACCACAAAGAAACGATGTTCGGGGACTTCATCCAGTTCCTTCAAGATATGAAAAGGGGTGACAGCGTTGGCCATGTCTTCGTCGTTGTAGTTCGATACATAACCGCAGATTGGAACGCGAGCACCTGAGTTGAGGAGAGGAGCAACAGCTCGGGTAACATCGCCGCCAACATTCTCGAAATAGATATCAATACCGTCTGGACAAGCGCGGGCGAGTTCCTCAGCGAGATTCCCTGCTTTGTAGTCAATGCAATCGTCGAAACCCAACTCTTCTTTTACATAACGGCATTTATCCGGACCACCGGCGATACCGACGGCTCGCAAGCCTTTGAGTTTAGCAATCTGCCCGACGACAGATCCGACAGCACCCGACGCAGCCGCAACGACCAGCGTCTCCCCGGCTACGGGCTTGCCAACGTCACTAAGACCGAAATACGCCGTTCGCCCCGGCATGCCGACCACACCAAGATGCGCCGAGAGTGTGCCGTTATCAAGATTAACTGCCATTAAGCGCGGATCATCGGCGTCGGCGACAATATAAGTTTGCCAACCCATATGCGCCGCGACCCTGTCCCCTACCTTATATTTCGCAGATTTAGACTCGACCACAATACCAGTCGACTCTCCGGTCATCACATCACCGATTTCTAATGACGCCACATAGGACTTCATGTCATTCATGCGACCCCGCATGTAGGGATCGAGTGAAAGCCAGACAACTTTAATCAAAATCTGATTATCTTCCAAAGCAGGCGTCTGCGCGGTAACGTAGTTGAAACAGTCGTCGGTTGGTTCGCCGAGCGGGCGTTTTGCAAGTAACACTTGGGTATTTTGCGTCATAAAAGCTCCGATAAATCGCCTCGTAGGACGAGAGATTAGCAAGATGATACCGCTTGGCCGACGGCTACGACTCCGACCAACCTATCGGTAAAGCCGGAAAACTACCGTCGCTACAGGGGAGACTAACGGAGGTGCAATGTGTCGAACCTTCACCGAGCAGGAGCTGCGCAGCGACGAGGTAATGCTTAGAGTCTACTTCACCTGCACTAGCCTAACAACCTGTTCAGAGATCTGATTAAATGCCGGGCGGAGGGACTGTCTGAGGGTCTGTTTAAGAGCCTGTCTAAGGGGCTGTTTAAGGGGCTGTTTAAGAGCTTAATTGAGAGCCCAGTTAAACGTCTTCTCGGAACTCGCTGACGAGCAATCTCTAAGTTTCTACCGAGAGCCCTATCGAATGTCAGCCCGAACTTGCGGCGAAACCTGAATATAAAAGAACGGGTTCTCAAACTCTTGAGAGCTCGCCTCTCGACTCGTCAGTCTGCCCTCAACCGCGATAATAACGAGCACGGCGGTAACAGTCGCGATAAATAGTGTGTGCTTATTATACAAAAGCGTATTTCGCAGCATGCGCTGCATGACGGTAACGCGGTGCCCTCTTTTATTTTGCCTGTCCATAATTCCTCCGCTGCTGCAATTCTTGGCCCATAGTCGCAAGACTATTAATCGGCAAACCGGCGCATCAAAATCGCGCCTGATATCAAAATCCCACCGAGCACAGCACCAAACAACATATCGTAAGAAAATAGCCGCGCTCCTAGATCATCGATACTGAAGACGAGATATTGCCAGGGGCTTGAACGGCTGGCTATCCACGTGTCTATCGTATTGCTGCTCAATACGACCTCTTCGAGGAGACTTAAGGCAACGAGCCCGCCGATAGCCCAGAGCAACGGAACACGCGTGGCATAGGCCGAAAACAACAATATCCAGCCAACCGCTGGAAGTAACCACAGCATGGCGGTTACCGCCGAGAGTCCGATGAAACCAAGGGCAATACTCATTGTTGAAACCAACTCGACAAGCCCGTTCAACTCAACACCCAAGGAAAAACTATACACCGCCGCGCTTATGAACAGAATCATGCTGCCCAAAGTCAGTATCGCGAGGTAAATGGCGGGGATTACCAGCACTGAGGTAGCCACCTTGGACATTACCGTCGCGCGATCGGAAATAGGCATCGATTGCCAAAAAAAATAACTCAACTCTCTACGATCCGAGTAAAGGCTCGTGGCAAGATAACTTAGCGCTATTCCGACGATGAAAACCAAATTTAATGCGCCTGCAGAAGTAAGCAGCGGAGCAAGTTCGAGCGCATTAATGCCCTCAAACCTGTTAAAAAGTAGATCCATCGCTGCTGTTTGTCGCTCTAATGAAAACAAAGTGAATAACCTTAACCCAAGCAGAATAGCGACTAAAACTAGCAAACAGGGCGCATAGAGCATTAGGCTCCTGTTTTCACGTATCTCCCGCATTAAAAGCCCCCGCCACCTTCGCGCCGCCAGGGTTACTATTGACGAATCACTCATGAACCCCTCCTAGTTTCGCTAAAAAGACATCGGCAACGCTCGGCGTGCTCACTCGTCCCAGGCGCTCAAATTGCCTTCTATCCGGCGTAGCTTGTTCGTCGTCATCGGTTTCGAACAGATAGTCTTTGCCGCCGAGCGTTGATCTGGTATGAATGGGCTTTAATTCGTCCGCTAATGAAAAATTTTCGGGGGTAACCGCTACTTCGACGAATCGTCGCTGCAGCGCTTCCATCTCGGTGCTAAATACAATTTTGCCATGAGAGATAAAGATTAGATGTGACAGAAGCGATTCGATCTCCTCGACCTGATGCGTGCTGATAACAATCGTTTGCCTGCCATCATAAAACTGAGTGAGAAGGCGATCGTAAAACTCCTGCCGGTAGATAATATCGAGACCTAATGTCGGCTCATCCAATATGAGTAACTCGACGTCAATCGCCATGACTAGCGCGAGATGTAATTGCGTCACCATGCCTTTAGAGAGCGCCTTAACACGTTTCCTTAAATCAATATCTGTAGTCGATAGAAACCGTAACGCCTTCTCCCTATCAAATTTTGGATGAACATCATCAACGTAATCAAGCACGTCAATAACGCGCAAACTCTTGGGAAGGACGCCGACATCGGCTATGAAGCAGGCGTCCTGCATGAGCGCCTCTCGCGCTAGGCGGGGATCATGGCCAATCACAGCGAGATCTCCCCCGGCATCGCACAGACCAACCAAAGACTTCAGCACCGTCGTTTTACCGGCGCCGTTCGGTCCTATCAATCCACAAATCGCACCCTTAGGGATATCAAGATCAATACCGTCGAGAGCAACAAACTTGCCATAGGACTTCCGCAGTTGGCGAGCGCGAATTGCACTCTCGGGGGAACCTCGATCGCCAAGCGTTAGGCCATCTCCTGTCAATTCTTCCATTGTTAGTTTTCCCCTTCTTTTCTCTCTCGTCGCTGAGTTGGCAGCTGCGTTGGTAATTCGTCTATACGCAATCCCAGTAGCGCTAGCTTCGATAAAATTTCGGGCCATTCTCGTTCGAGAAAATGCCGACGCTGGCTGACTGCCAAGGCTTTCTGCGCATCGACGCAGACGAACATACCCAAACCTCGACGCTTCTCTATCCAACCTTCATCGACGAGGAGTTGCAGAGATTTGGAGACGGTTATCGGGTTAATTCTAAGGTCGGCCGACAGTTGGCGTACCGACGGGACGGCAGCCCCTTCTTGATACACACCCTGCAATATTAGGTCTCGTAGCCTATCTCTTAGCTGCAGATAGATAGGCTCACCCTGCTTCCATTTCCCAGACACTAGGGTTCCTTCGCATTAAAGCCATTGTTTTAGTGTTATATCAAAGTATAACACTAAAAGACAACACAAAAATTAACCTCGTAAACACAATCCTGAGGTACTTGCCTGCAGAGCAACAGACTGGTTATGAGGGCCGTTGAAAAAAGGCCCTACTTGAATAACGACACCGCAACTAGCACAGAACGCCTATGACAGCAGCGATGAAACCGGCTGCGAAAGCGACGGTGAAAGCTTTGGCTCAGCAAGCACGATCCAGCGCCGCTTTCACCACCTTGGCCCTAATTATGCCTCGACGTGGGGACCACGCCACTCGCAATCAGGGCATCGACTTCACCCTCTTCGAAGCCAAACTCGATCAACACCTCGCGGCTATGTTCACTGAATTTAGGCGGGAGAGCGCGCAGGGAAGCCGGCGTTCGACTGAGCTTAATAGGCGAACCCAGCGCCTTGTACCACTCTTTCTCTACAATCATCTGTCGATGTGCCGTGTGAGGATGCGCTACCACTTGCGCGGTATTATGAATCGGCCCAGAGGCTAAACCCGCTCGCGCCAACGTTTCAGCAAGCTCGGCACCATCGATTCTCATTAAAGTTGATTCAAGCTCGACTTTTAATTCAGCACGGTTCTCGACTCTTTCGCTATTGCTCGTAAAGCGCGGGTCCGAGAGCAAGTCCTGCCTTGCTATTTCGCTACAAAGCTTTGCGAACGCGCGATTGTTTCCCGCACCGATAAAAATGTCGACGGTCTTAGTGCGAAAAGTATCGTAAGGGCTTATGTTGGGATGCGCGTTACCCGTGGGACCAGGTATCTCACCCGAATAGAGATAATTCGGTATATGAGGATGCATGAAAGACACGGCGCAGTCATAGAGCGTCATGTCGAGATATTGCCCCAAACCCGATTTCTCACGCTCAGCCATGGCCAAGAGTATTGCCACTGCGCAATACAGTCCTGTCCCCATGTCGACCATCGCCAATCCAAGCCTAACCGGCGCACTGCCGCGCTCACCATTAACGCTAAACCATCCGGCCATCGCTTGCACGATCGCATCATATCCGGGAAAACCACCCCAGGGTCCGTCGGCACCGAAGCCGCTGACTCGGCAATGAATAAGTCTGGGGAATCGCTGTTTTAACACCTCCTCAAATCCAAGCCCCCACCCCTCCATGGTCCCTGGCTTGTAGTTTTCAACCAAAATATCGGCGGTTTCCAATAACCGCAGCAGCACTTCTTGCCCCTGCTTGCTCGAAAGATCCAATGCCATCGCGCGCTTATTGCGGTTTACAGCGAGATAGTAAGGTGCGTCGCCGTCAAAAAAAGGGGGGCCCCAGTCTCTCGTCTCATCACCGCGAGGAGGTTCAATCTTTATCACCTCTGCTCCATGATCTCCGAGAATCTGGGTGCAGTATGGACCCCCAAGCACTCGTGTTAGGTCGATAACAATCTTGCCCTTCAACGACCCCTCGCCAGTATTATTCAGCACCGAAATATCTCCCACTTTTTGCGCATGTGAACAATAGCCGTTCACCTTAAGCGCTGCAGGATAGTGCAGCAACACACTTGCTTCAAGCTGTGCATTTAGTCTAAATGTTCGGCGAGTAAGCCTTCAGCAAGAATGATCCCTTTGAGAATACGCAGGCTATCTATCTGGATTTGTCGAACCCGCTCTCGTGTGATACCTAAATCCTCGCCGATCTTATCTAGAATTTCCTCATCGCGCCCGTCTAAACCAAAGCGTCTAACTATAATTTCATACTGCCTCGGCGTAAGGCAGCGCAGCCAACGAACTAGAGCGTCTTTGCGCATAGCAAGATGTAGCATTCGATCAGGCTCTCTTTCGGAGCTTCCGCGCAAGCTGTCAACAAAATAATCGAGCGACCCTGCGGCAAGCGGCGCATCCGCAGAATAAGTAGACTCGTTGAGCTGAGTGAGATGCTCAACTTCCTCACGTGTTTTATTCGTAAGTTGCGCCAGTTCCTCACTTTTGATCGGCATACCCTCACTGGTTAATTTTTCGCGTTTAACTCGCATCATCGCGCGCATCTCTTTAACAATGTGGACAGGCAATCTGACTGTCCTTGCCTGGTTCATCAACCCTCGCTCAATAGTTTGACGAATCCACCAAGTGCTGTAGGTAGAGAATCGATAGCCCAGTTCCGGATTAAATTTGCTGACCGCATGAATCAAACCGAGATTTCCTTCCTCGACTAAATCGGCAAGGGCCAAACCTCGATGCATGTAGCGCTTTGCGATATTGACGACGAGCCTCAAATTGCTCTCGATTAGCCTTCTTCTCCCCTCCTCGTCTCCCATCAACGCCTGACGCGCGCAGTGACGCTCCTCTGCCGCATTAAGCAAAGCAGGCTTGCGTATTTGTTTGAGATACGCCGACAGCGAGTCATTCGCGTTTGGCGATATTGGATCCTGACTATCAGCAGCGGCTGACTGAAGTTTAGTTGTCGGATCTTTGGCGTCGATATGTGCTTTTATGATCTCACTCTCATCTTTAAAACTCACGGTTTGCTCCCTTGGACGACCTATACATGGACCCGACTCCTATTAGTTTTTATCTAGTTTTTAGTTAGTCTTGATTAACTAGTCGCTAGTTTAGTCGCGCGCTGAAGCTCGCCAATAAAAGTATAGAAGCTATTGCCAGGAATGAGAGAAATAAACCAAAAACAAATCAAAAGTGTGACGCAGAAAGGGTTGACTTATGGTTTACAAAAACAGGCTTACTCTCAATTAAGAACACTATGTAGACACAATAAATGCAGGGAATATTGCAGAGAATAATTAATTAGACGAAAGGCCAATGGCCTAAAAATTTAATGCGAAGAAAGCCGAGAAGAGACCTAGAGAGATCCTACCACTACTTAAGCTAAGTACTTAACTCTGGCGGAGGACCTTTGAGGAGAAGTGAAGGAAGAAAGTATTCGGTAACAAGTATGGGTTTCGAATTCAGAAAAAACCAACTGCGCCGACCCCAGCTTTGTTCATCAATTTTATTTATCTCAATGTCAGAGCGAGTCAGCCCTGCCTGATTGAATAGATACTCACCAAGCGGCTTCTCTCCCAATAGAACTAGCTGACCTAAATCATCACCCAGCGCATGCTCGGGTATCAACGTATGTGCAAGAACCCAAGGCTCGCCATTGCCTGACAGAATCACACGTCTTGACCAGAAAGGGTGATCAGGGGCAATTGGACCGAATCGCAACCTGAACTCCCTATCCGGGAGTGAAGTCCACAACTCGTCGATGACTTCAACCGAAAAGCCTCCAGCGCTCAATACTTTTAGCCTCGCCGTGAGCGAACCTGAATCCAGCAACCATTGGCTACAACTTAATGATGGCACCGCATCTAGTTGATGCTGCGCCTTCCACTTTCCAGGTGTCTCACGAACAAGCAGATTAAGCGCAAACCAATCGGGTAACGCTTGAGGCTCTGTCAGAGATGGAGAATCGTTGAGAAGAGGACGTTTAGACACTTCAGACTACTATGGAAATCGAGAGTCACTAGTCTATCGCTCCTTCGCTATATAGTCGAACGCTCTTACTAGGTGCTTACTCGATACCTCACCCAAAATTCGCGTTTACTAGCGAGTCTGATATCGCTGCAAGGTTTTTATCACGACAGTGATGACTCGTCTATTCTCGGCACGGCCCTGCTCAGAATCATTGTTTGCTACAGGCTGCGATTCACCAAAACCTTTAGCAGTAACTCGGCTGGGAGAAATCCCAAATCGACCGACCAATTCAGCCATTACGGCCTCAGCCCTTCGCTGCGAAAGCTCTAAATTATAAGCATCAGTCCCGCGACTATCGGTGTGTCCTTCGAGTTCTACCACCCTGTCAGGATACTGTTCCATGAATCGCGCCACGCTCTCTATTTCTGACAAGTATTGCTCTTTAACTTCTGAACGATCGAAATCGAATTTCACCAAGAGCTCTACACGCGCAATCTCCTCGATTGCTATCGGGCAACCCTCTTTATCGACCGCATAGCTTCTCGGCGTATCGCTACAAAGGTCATTCGCATCGGACACGCCATCTCCATCAGCATCCACATTCTCTAGCGGCGCTTCCTGCACTCTCTCCCTTGGAGGTTCTTTGGCTGACGACTTACTTTTACCAGAACCACCAAAGCGATAAACAAGTGTAGTATCGATGCCAAAGTCTTGATCTTCGAAGTCACGCCCAAGGGCGTAGTAGTTCCTTATCGATGTTCGCCAGGTCCAACGCTCGTTCAGCGGCAATCTAAGCCCGGCGCCGATATCCCAGATAGAATCGTTATCGCCATCGATATTGCTGCTACCCAAACCGCTCACGAGGAAAGGCCTAAACCGCCCAAGCGCGAAATCAAGGCCATAGAAGATATCAACCTTCCAAAGATCTTGATCTAATTCTCGCTTGGATTTTGTTTCAGGGTTTAGGTCCATCACGCTAAACTCTGCACTCAGTTCAGAGGTAAAGTCATAGCCAATGCCGATGACGTAGCCAAGGTCATTATCCAGACCCACCTCAGTATCGTAATTCATCTTTTGCAGACCCGGTGCCACATAAAACTGCCCTGCATCTGCGAGAGAAACAGTGGCGCCTAAACATGAAACTGTTATCGCCAGTGAGACTAGTGATTTCTTCATTGCTTGTTTTCCTAATTTGACTACTCTATTAACTTAGAGATTTGGCCTACACCTATATTGGAGCGTTTGAAAAGTACTACAGCCTAATTGCGCTACTGCTTTTCAAAATAACCCAAGTTACAAACGACCGAGCAAGAGTGAAAATTCTTTCATGCACTCAGCACACTCCGTCTATTTTCATGACAATACACTTAAATTATGGCAAGGTTGGGCGCTGAATCTGCGCTAGTACTGATTATGTCTAACTCTCATCACCCGAATTCATCCCTGTCTTGCATTGTCCAACTGCTTTGCTTTACATGCCGGTTTTTTGGCGTTGGCTACCCGAGAACTTCATACGTTCTACCCCAGATCGGTCCCACTGCAAGCCTCCGCCGGAGTGTTTATGACGAATTGGCGTAACGAGTTACAGCGCTTTCTCATACTGTTAGGAACCGCTGCGGTTATTGGTCTGATAATTGGAGAAATTTCTTTCACACTGGTAGTGGCGCTGGCCGGTTACAGCAGCTACAACCTATTGCAACTGCGACGCCTCACTAAGTGGGTAGCTAAGGATTCACATAAAAGCGATACCCAACCACCCGAGGGCACAGGGATATGGGGATCTATTTTCGACAGCATCTACCGCCTTCAGAAACAGGAACGACTCGCGAGCGACTACCTAAAAAACATTCTAGACAAGGCCCAAGAGTCCTCTGCAGCACTAGAGATGGCTGTAGTGATGATCAATAAGCAAGGGACGCTGGATTGGTGGAACCGAGCCACCGAAGAACTGCTGGGCATTCGCTATCCCAATGACCGTAATCAAGCAGTAACCAATCTAATACGTGACCCACGCTTTGCTGATTACTTTCATAAAGAAAAATACAGTCAGACATTACGTATAGAAGCCCCCGGTGTTAGTGGGCGAACACTCGAGTTTCAGATCACCCTATTTGGAGAGCATGAAAAATTGATGCTAGTGAGAGATGTGACCCAACTGCATCGGCTCGAATCTATGCGCCGCGACTTCGTAGGTAACGTTTCGCATGAACTAGGCACCCCAATTACTGTCATTAAAGGTTACCTTGAAACAATCGCCGATAATCTTGACTCTTTCGACTCGCGCTGGCACAAGCCAATCGAGCAGATGCGTTCGCAATCACAAAGAATGGAAAATATCGTTCGGGATCTACTCGTTCTAAGCGCTATCGAAACGCGCGCGGTGCCCAGAGCACAGGAAAAGGTTGATCTAGGGGAACTCGCGAGGGAAATCGAGGCACACACAGAGGAAGTCATGCAAGAGAAGCATCATCGCTTCTTAGTCGACTGCCCTAATGAGATTATTCTCTTGGGTCAACGCTCTGAGCTTTACAGTGCCTTATCAAATCTAGTGATTAATGCGGCGAAGTATACTCCTCCGAAAGGATGCATCCAGCTACGTGCTGCACTCGATCCGAAAGGAGTTACTATTGCCGTGGAGGACAATGGGTTGGGGATTGAGTCGCATCATATTCCACGGCTCACCGAGCGCTTCTATCGAGTCGATCCCAGCCGATCAGCAGAGTCTGGCGGAACGGGGCTTGGGCTCGCAATCGTCAAGCATATTCTCGCCAGACATGACTCAGAATTGGCCGTCGAAAGCACACCTACGAAGGGTAGTATTTTTAGCTTTCACATCCCCAAAGAGAGAGTGCTAAGTTAGTCTTCGAGCTGCTCTTCCACATCGGATAATTTTTCATGACGAACATCCATCCCCTTAACCAGGTAAATCACGTGCTCTGCTACGTTCTTCGCATGGTCTCCAATACGTTCAAGTGCGCGCAGCGCCCAAAGCATATTCAGCACTCGACTAATGCTGCGCGGATCCTCCATCATGTACGTAATAAGCGAACGCATGACGCTGGCATAAACCTTGTCAACAGCGACATCGTCACGCACAACTTCTAAGGCGGCATCTGCGTCGTAGCGCGCGAACGCATCGAGTGATCCACTAACCATACGCGTAACGCTATCCGCAAGATGCCGGAATTCCACTAGCCCTTGACTGAATTCGCCTTCTTCACTCAACTTGATGGCCATGCGCGCAATTTTCGCCGACTCGTCTCCGACTCTTTCAAGGTCGCGTACAGTTTTTATGATCGCGAGCACAAGTCGAAGGTCGCTTGCCGCCGGATGACGTCGGGCGAGAATAAGGCTGCACTCTTCATCGATATTCACTTCCATCGAATCGATGCGGTCTTCAACTGTCAGCACCTGCGCGGCTAAACCTGTATCACCTTCCAACAGAGATTTCATTGCGTCGGCGATTTGACGTTCTATCACGCCGCCCATCTCGAGCATATTGTTCTTAATTTCTTCAAGTTCGAGATTGAACTGCTTGGAGATATGGTGCCCGTGAGCTTCAATATTTGAAATCATTTTGCATCCTTAGAATCTAACGAGTTTGCAATCAACTTTCTAAATCCTTCTACCCGTTCGAAAGCGTGGCTTAGCCGTAACGACCAGTAATATAATCTTCGGTCTGCTTTTTCGCAGGATTCGTGAATATAGTATCGGTCGCATCGAACTCAACCATATCACCCATATACATAAATGCAGTGAAATCCGAAACCCTCGCAGCTTGCTGCATATTATGAGTTACGATAACGATCGTATAATCGCGTTTGAGTTCATGAATCAATTCTTCGATCTTCAACGTCGAAATTGGATCGAGCGCCGATGCTGGTTCATCGAGCAACAATACTTCAGGTTCGACAGCAATAGTACGGGCTATCACTAGGCGCTGCTGCTGACCACCCGACATTCCGAGCGCACTGTCGTGCAGGCGATCCTTCACCTCGTCCCACAGTGCTGCCGCTCTCAAGGATTTTTCAACAACCTCATCGAGGACACGCTTCGAGTTAATGCCTTGAATGCGTAGCCCATAAGCCACATTTTCGTATATCGATTTTGGAAAAGGATTAGGCTTCTGGAACACCATCCCAACCCGCCTACGCAGATCAGCTACATCAATATGCTTAGAATAAATGTCTTCCCCATCGATCTCGATAGATCCTTCGATCACACAGTCATCGACAAGGTCATTCATTCTGTTAAGACAGCGTAGGAGACTGGATTTGCCGCAGCCGCTGGGGCCGATGAACGCAGTGACACGCTGTTTGGGTATTTTCAAATCGATGCCATTTAGCGCCCGCTTGTCCTTCGCGTAGTATAGATTTAATCCCGAAACATCGATGCAACTCTCTAATCCTTCAGGCGTCTCCGCGCTGGCACCGAGCACTGAACTGACATCTACTTTTCTCATGACTTTGTTCTCATTTTTACAATTGAACGCAGGATTAGAACCAAACGTTGTCAAGGCAACGACGTCGCCGCTTTCTATACTTCTAAAGATTTAAACTTTTCGCGCAGTCGATTACGCAGCGCCACGGCACTCAGATTTAGTCCTGCAATAACGATCACAAGTAACAGCGCCGTGGCAAAAACAAGGGGCCTTGCCGCCTCGATGTTTGGACTTTGAAAGCCGACATCGTAAATGTGAAATCCTAAGTGCATAAATTTTTGGTCGAGGTGCAAATACGGATAGTTTCCATCAAGTGGGAGCGATGGCGCGAGTTTGACTACACCGACAAGCATCAAGGGCGCAACCTCACCGGCTGCACGTGCTACAGCGAGGATGAGACCCGTCATCATCGCAGGGCTTGCCATTGGCAGTACAACACGCCACAGGGTTTCGAACTTAGTCGCACCAAGCGCGAGGCTTCCCTCACGCACGCTGCGTGGGATTCGCGCAAGCCCTTCCTCTGTGGCGACAATCACCACCGGCACGGTGAGCAGTGCGAGCGTGAGAGATGCCCAGAGCAAGCCCGGCGTGCCGAAAGTCGGTGCCGGCAGAGCCTCGGGATAGAAGAGTTGATCGACTTCGGCCCCTATTATGTAAATAAAGAAGCCGAGCCCGAACACGCCGTAAACAATAGAAGGAACACCCGCAAGGTTGTTAACAGCAATACGTATAGCGCGAGTAACAATCCCTTGTCTCGCGTATTCCCGCAGATAAACAGCGGCAATGACGCCAAATGGCGTGACAAAAACTGACATTAAAAGCACCATCATCACAGTGCCGAAAATAGCGGGGAAAATTCCGCCCTCAGTGTTTGCCTCTCGCGGCTCATCAGTCAGAAACTCGCCTAGTTTGGCGAAATAAGTAAATAGCTTATCCAACAAACCCATTTGATTAGGTTTGTAGGCACGAACAATGTCAGCCAATTCGATATCCACTTCCGCGCCATTCGCCGCGAGGAACAACGCAGAATCTCGCTCGATTGCCTTATTCAACCCAACCAGGTCCTGCTGCAAGAGCGCATAGTCTGCGCCTAGTTCCTCACGTTGTTGAGCGAAGATCGCTTCAGTTTCCGCATCAAACTCACCCTTCAATTCAAGCCCGCGCTGACGCAGTCGAAGACGTTCGAGCGCGTAGTTAACTTCGCCAATCTCGATTTTTTCTATTCGATAGATCTCATCATGAATGTCGAGGGCTCGGCTCAGACGCTGCTCAAATTCGACCCATAGCGCTTCTTCCTCCGCCGCAGCGGCGACAACGCTTTCCCCAGTTTCTCTTACATCAGTGAGAAAACCATAAAAATTTCCCCACTCACGACGTTCAAGCGCAACCACATCAGCTGGGTAACTGATATTGGAAAGATAGCTGCTAAGAAGCCAAGCAAAATCTGCTCCAGTCACATCTCTATTGCCGAGTTTGACGAGTTCGCGATCGTAATACGGAATCGATTCGTCTACAGGGATTCCAGATGACGCGATCTGAATACTCGATACGCTTTCTGTTTCTACCCTTTCCCCGAGCACTTCTGTGGACATCACAGAGCCAAAAGAAACTGGTGGCGCATAGTTCGCCTGCATAACGTCAGCTGGCCAAAAATGTGCCATACCACGAACAGCCAGAAGCCCCAGCAAACCGACAACCATAAGAATACTTATCGCCACGGCACCCGCATTGAGCCAAACGAAAGGCGTTCCTGAGCTAAACCATTTTGCCGCGCTAATTTTCATATCGTGCTGTACTTATCGCGTAGGCGCTGTCGGATAACCTCAGCGACTGTATTAAACATAAAGGTGAACATGAACAGCACGAGCGCCGCTAAGAACAAAATGCGGTAATGCGTGCTGTCAACCTCAGATTCAGGAATTTCGACGGCGATGTTGGCAGCTAGCGTGCGCATTCCTTCGAAAATATTTATGTCCATAATCGGTGTGTTGCCCGTAGCCATCAACACAATCATCGTCTCACCTACAGCACGCCCCATACCGATCATCAACGCGCTAAAAATCCCTGGGCTCGCTGTTGGTAAGACAACTCGATACAGACTCTGCCAAGGGGTAGCGCCGAGGGCTAACGATCCGTAAGTCAGGTGTTTTGGCACCGTGAAAATTGCATCCTCTGCGATCGAAAATATCGTTGGTATCACCGCGAACCCCATCGCGAATCCTACCACCATGGCATTACGCTGATCGTAGCTAATACCTAGTTCATTAGTGAGATAAAATCGCATGTCGCCACCGAATAAAAGCGCTTCGAGAGGTGTAGCAATAGCAAAAGAAAGCACAGTAAACGCAATTATCACAGGTACCAGTATCCCCGCCTCCCAGCCATCGGGTATACGATGCCTGAGATCGTTCGGCAGCTGCACCCAGACAAAACTCGCAAGCAAGATACTCGTTGGCAGCAAGACCAATACGGTGAAGATTCCGAGGAGGTTGTTCTCTACAAAAGGCGCGAGCCAGAGGCCAGCAAGAAAACCCAATACAACAGTTGGCAACGCTTCCATTAATTCAATGAGAGGCTTAACTTTGCGGCGCATCATTGGAGCCATGAAATAGCCGGTGAATATCGCACCACAAATTGCGAGCGGCGCGGCTAGCAACATGGCGTAGAAAGCAGCCTTTAGGGTGCCAAACGACAGAGGAACCAAACTGTATTTGGGCTCAAACTCATTCGATGCGGCAGAGGATTGCCATATAAAATCGGGCTCGCCATACCCTTCGTACCAAACGCGACTCCACAGCGCGGACCAGGAGACCTCAGGATGTTTATTCTCAACGTCCCAGAGCGTCATTTGTCCGTTCCTGGCCTCAATTAGAAGCGCATCACCGCGGGGCGAGATCGCAATAGCGCTAACGCCCTCGGCTGCCAACTCCCCAGTGAAAGCCTGTCGCCTTGCGGTAGTGTTAAATAAAGACACCGTGCCCTGCGAATCGACACTGACAAAACTTTTTCGACGCTGTTCTGGACTCAGCAAGACAACTGGCGACTCTGAATTTTCAAAGTTGCGAATTTTTTCAAGCGCAACGGTGTCATCTCGTCTGGTAAGAAACCACTGCGCTATCGCGCCTTGATCATCTGCCACTAGCAGCGAAATTCCCCCGAGCAGAAACGAGATGTCCGTCGGACTGGCACGGCCTTCTGTCAGCAATGCCCGTACTTCAAATTGCGGATTGGCAGCCGTGAAAACCGAGCGGAGATTGAGAAGGCGAGCCAGCCCTTCATCGTTGATAACAAACAGCCAGAAACGATCGCCGTCAATAAATAGTTGCTCACCGCCGAGAGTTAATCCGGTTAATTTTCTTTCTTCTATTTCGAACTCTGCACCGCCCCCGAGGTCGAACGCAGCGAAAAGACTTGTCTGTTTACTCGCTTTTAGCAAGCTCAGGTCACCGCCTTCGGCAGTTGCTGCGAGCACCATGTTTTCGCCAGAGGTACGAAGTGCAATCGATGCCAATGCTTTACCGTCGGCGAGCTTGTAGGACGCTTCTCCGAAAGGATAGTCGATTTTAGGGGTGAGAATGCGCCGATTGTCTAGCTCAGCGAAGCGCGTGTCGTAGGCATATCGGGCAATGACTGCTTCGCCAGTCGCCAATCCTAGCGCAAATAAACCCGATTGCTCTGAATCGAGGGAAAAACTGGTGATTCGCGCTTGTTCGGGAAGGTTTATCGGGATAGACGCTACGCTCTCACCGCTGCTCAGGTCAAAGAAACGCGCCACCCCATCGCTTCCCAACCTCATTGCCATTTCGGATTGCTCTTCGATCGCTAAGTGCAGACTCTCTGAGGAATCCTCCAGTGCATAGGATGACCACTGCTCGACCTTAGCTCCGGCAAAAAGTGGCACGACCTCGTAAAACAAGTAAGCAAAGATGAGTAAAATTGCGACAATCACACTTATGCCGCCAACAGCGATACCTACCTTCGCCGTTTTGTCACTTAGGTGACGCCAACGGCGACGGAACGCAAGCTTCTCGGAGGACATTGCCGAGGAGTTTTTTGCTTGGTTTACACTGCTATCCATGCGTGGCGATTGCGTCTCGGGGGGAGTCTCTATTGGCATGTGATCAGTTTCTTTGTCGATGAGCGCGAATATTACAGTTTAATGCCAGAAGAGTCACCGATACTGGGATACTTCTGAAAAAGCGCGGCGTTCCGGTCAACGTTAAATGCAAGAGGCTAGCGCGAACGGTGTTCGTCTAGCCTCGGTTACTGCAAGTAAAGACTTAGTTTGAAAAGCTACTCAGCCTGTTTTCGGAATCAAATACCCAGATTCCGCAGAGTTCCCTCAACGACGCGCGCCGGTAAAGGGATATATCCATCTTTTAGCACAACATTTTGACCGGACTGCGACAGTACGAGCTTGAGAAACTCACGCTCGAGAGGGGGTAGAGGCGTATTGGGCGCCTTATTAATGTAAACAAAAAGGAAGCGCGCGAGAGGGTAATTACCCGCGACCGAGTTTTCAGGAGTCGCGTCATAAAATTCGTCGCCAGGATTACGCGAAATAGGCACTGCACGAACGCTTGAGGTGCGATACCCAATGCCAGAGTAACCTATGCCGTTTATCGACGTACTCACTGACTGCACGACAGACGCAGATCCCGGTTGTTCGTTGACGTTATTTTTGAAATCGCCATCGCACAGCGCCGCATCCTTAAAGTAGCCGTAAGTCCCAGACACAGAATTGCGGCCAAAAAGCTGAATACCGCGCTGCTGCCAAGGACCTGTTAGGCCTAACTGCCCCCAGTTGGTGACATCATTCGCATAACCGCAGCGCTGATTCGAGGAGAAGATCGCGTCGACCTGTTGAATGGACAAACCCTCGACAGGGTTATCTTTGTGTACATAAACGGCCAATGCGTCTATTGCTACGGGAACAGCGGTAGGCTTGTAACCATACCGAGATTCGAACGCCTCTATTTCATTGTCTTTCATCTCGCGGCTCATTGGTCCAATGTTCGCGGTGCGCTCTGTTAAGGCGGGAGGGGCTGTGGACGATCCAGCCGCTTGGATCTGAATGTTCACATTCGGATAGACGCGCTTAAAATCCTCTGCCCAAAGAGTCATCAAGTTGGCGAGCGTGTCAGAGCCGACGCTTGAGAGATTTCCCGAGACCCCGCTGGTGCTTTCGTAGACTGGAATGGCAGGATCGATGTCTGCGGCGCTGAGCGTCGCACTACCTAAAAAGGCTGCGGCGATCAAACTCGCGAAACCCATGCTAGTAATTTTCTTAAATTTAGCGCTCATATTATTGATTCCTAGGTAGTTTTTTTAAAAAACTTAGCAGAAGCAGCATTGCAAACTTAGTGATTAGCCTGCCAAGCGTCACACTATATGACGGAAATATTACAATAATATGACAGAGAATATCTGACGCTTTTTCGGCGTTTGATAACCTTCTACCGCTGAAATTGTCATCCAATCGTCACACTGTCTTTTACCTGTTCTCGCTAGACTACGTGCATAGACTATATTTACGGAAAAGCCGATGCAGGAATCGACAGACACAGACATTTCGCAGTACATTGCGAATGAATCCGCACCCGCCACTCCATCGATTGCGGGATATCCGTCCGATGAGAGTAATGGCGTGAGCACAGATAGCAACAAAGAAATTGATCTAATTAGTAGCGAATACTACGAAAACCGCGAATTAAGCTATTTCAAATTCAACCTCCGAGTGTTAGAGCAGGCGAAAGACGAGAATCACCCACTGCTCGAACGGCTCATGTTTTTGCTTATTTTTAGCTCAAATCTTGATGAATTCTTCGAGATACGCGTATCTGGTCTCAAAAAACAACTAGGATTCGGCAGACAGCGCCCCGGCGCCGATGGCCAATACCCAGAGCAAACTCTCAAAATTCTGCACCAGCAGGTGAGCGAGGCATTATCCGAGCAGTACCGCATTCTCAACGAAGACCTTTTCCCCTCGCTCGCAAACGAAGGGATTAGGTTTCTGGCAAGGCACGAATGGAGTGATGCGTTAAAGAAATGGACTCGCGACTACTTCTTCAACGAAGTTGTGCCGGTTGTAAGTCCACTCGGTCTAGATCCAGCGCACCCCTTCCCAAGATTGGTGAACAAAAGCCTTAACTTCATTCTCTCACTCGACGGAAAAGACGCTTTCGGTCGCGACAGCGGCCTTGCAATCGTCCCTGCACCAAGATCGCTCCCACGTCTCATCAAGATTCCGCGAGAAATCCTGGGTGAAGGGGATAATTTCGTTTTCTTATCATCGATTATCCATGCCTATGTCGACGAGTTTTTCCCCGGTATGAGCGTGACAGAATGCCACCAGTTTAGGGTTACACGAAATTCTGACCTTGAGATGTCAAATGTCGAAGTTGAAGACTTTGCCATGGCACTGAAAGGCGAGCTTCACAGCAGACGCTTTGGAGCTGCAACCAAGCTTGAGGTTGGCGCAGAATGCCCGGCGGAACTGACAGGCTTCCTGTTAGACCGCTTCGACTTAACAGAAGAAGAGCTTTTCACCCTCGATGGTCCTGTCAACTTGCAGAGACTAATGGCGCTTTTTAGCATGGTCGATCGCCCTGACCTGCGGTTTCCGAAATTTAGTCCGGGCCTCCCCAAAGCCTTAGAGGAGCATCAATCTATCTTCGCCGCCGTCGCGCGCGAAGACCAGCTACTCTTACATCCCTATGAATCGTTCTTACCTGTCATCGACTGGGTACGCCAAGCGGCAAAAGACCCCTCAGTACTTTCAATAAAACAGACGCTTTACCGTACAAATGAGTCCTCTGAACTTGTTCAGGCGCTGGCTGAAGCCGCGCGCTTCGGTACCGAGGTAACCGTAGTAATAGAGCTACGCGCGCGCTTCGATGAAGAAGAAAACATTAAATTTGCTAGCATTCTTCAAGAGGCAGGCGCAGTCGTTGTGTACGGTGTCATGGGCTACAAAACCCACGCTAAAATGCTGTTATTTGTACGTCGTGAAGGCAATGAATTGAAGCGCTACGCCCACCTTGGAACGGGGAATTACCATCGCAAGAATTCGTTGATTTACACCGATTACTCCTTGCTAACTGCGGATGAAACGCTCTGCGCAGATGTACACAAGGTTTTTCAGCAAATCACCGGAATGGGAAAGAAAATCCACCCCAACCTTTTGATACATGCACCTTTTAATTTGAAAAAATCGCTTCTCAAAATGATCGCCGAAGAGGCGCAAGCAGCTAGAGACGGTAAGGAAGCGCATATAATCGCGAAAATTAATGCACTCACAGATCCTGAAATGATCCGCGCACTCTACGAGGCATCGAATGCTGGCGTAAAAATTGACCTTATCGTGCGCGGCATGTGCTGTCTGCGACCCGGCATTGAAGGCGTTAGCGAAAACATCCGCGTAGTTTCCATCATCGGCCGTTTTTTGGAGCATTCCCGCGTTTATTACTTTAAAAATTCCGATCAACAACTCTTCTGCTCGAGCGCGGACTGGATGGAGCGCAATTTAAGCAATCGCATAGAGGTGTGCTTCCCTATCCTTAAGAAAAAGCATCAAAGCCGCATCCTTGCGGAGATCCACTGGTACCTGGAGGACAAAGCGCAGTGCTGGGAGCTAGGAGCTGACGGGGAATACGCTAAGATTCACCCCGTAGAAACGGAGGGACTCACACATGGTGTTCAACAAAAATTGCTCGAAAAGCTCACCTAGTTCCAAGCGTATTAACCGAAGACTTAGTTGCGCGTCTTGAAGCGCGGCATTTCTTCGTTATCCATAATACGAAGCGCTTGTTGGTTGCGCATCATAAATTCGAGCATCCCCTCGCGAAGCGCCGTTGCACTGAAGGTAATTGTGTCTATCGAGCAGGCCTGCATCACGCCGAGTAGAACACTCCAGCCCGCCAGAAGAAGATCCCTACGGCGCTCTTTGAGTCCTTGCAAACTTGTACCCGAGAGAGCATGTTCAGCAAACGCTTCTCTGAGAGTAAGCAGCGCTTCCTGCGATACCTGCCCGGCTGCAAAGCCGTGAGCTTCGCAAATAGAAGCGAGCATTTTTATCGTGCCAGATGCAGCGAACGCCTCATCCCACCCCGCTGATTTAACGGCTGGCGCGACCTTAGAGAAAAGCTTACGTGCATCAGCTAACGCTGAATCCATGACTGAATCAAGGGATTGCTGAGTGAAATGAGCACGACTGAAATAGGTATCACGCCATGCAACACTGCCTATCGAAAGGCTTTCGGTTAGCACCTGCCCTGATCCATGTCCGACAATGACTTCGGTGCTCCCGCCCCCGATATCAACTACGAGACGTCGGGCATGGTTTTTGGGAAGGCCGCTGAGAACACCCGTATAAATTAAGACTGCTTCCTGCGTCCCCGTAATAGGTGAAATGTGGATGCCCAGACTATCTGCCGCATTGATGAATTCCTGCGCATTACCTGCAACGCGAAAGGTATTGGTTCCGAGCGCCCAATAGCGCTCAATGGGGTAGCGAGAAAGTATTTCATCGAAGCGCTTGAGGCAGTCTAATCCGCGCTCAAAGGCGGCGGGAGAGATCGCACCGCTTGCCCGCACCCCCTCTCCTAGTAACACCCTTTCACTGCACCGCTCGACGACTTCGATGCGATCGGGCGCCCATTTAGCAATGAGTAGATGGAAGCTGTTTGAACCGAGGTCGATGCATGCCTGGAGCGAAGAATGAGAATCGTTAGGCAAAGTAATCTAACCTCGAAAATTGCTGAATTTTCGTAAGTTTTTAACCACAGAACTAAATCATCGATTGCTGGTAATTTTCAATGCCCACGCGGTCAATAAGCCCTAACTGCGACTCCAACCAATCGACATGCTCTTCTTCGCTAACGAGAATCGAGTTAAGTAAGTCACGCGTCGCGAAGTCTTGCACAGACTCACAGTAAGCGATCCCTTCTCTCAAGTCAGGGCACGCAATCATTTCGAGTTGCAAATCACACTCGAGCATCTCGCGAGTATTTTCTCCGATCAATATTTTACCAAGCGACTGAAGATTCGGGAGGCCTTCTAGAAACAAGATACGCTGGATTAGCAGATCAGCATGCTTCATTTCATCTATCGACTCTTCGTATTCCTTTTCCGCCAGCTTGCTCAGACCCCAATCTTGGAACATACGTGAATGCAAAAAATACTGGTTAATGGCGATCAGTTCATTCCCTAGCGCCTTATTGAGGTGTTTAAGTACAGTCGCATCAGATTTCATAATTGCCCCTGGGTTTCTGCGCGTAGCGTCTTGATAAAAATTAGGCGAATTCTGTCACATACCGAGTCTGAGACTAGTTTGGAGTCTCGAAGTCACGCTGATTTTTTCGGCTAAGTAACGACTGTGAGGGTCTAATTTGTGTCAGGTAATGTCAAGCTGAACCCTCTACGCTTTTGTTGAAAGTATCGAGACAAGCCAAGCCATCAAGTGTAGTAAGGGTCACGAATGTATACGGGAAATCGGGCGCATTAATACCATTTATAAGTACTGAACGTGCCCAAGCACCTTATCTCGGGTTCTTATCTTAGTGACATGGGGCAAAGAAGGGATTACGAGCAGTCAAGAAAATTAAGCCGTCTGCGAAGGCGCAGCGGCGCGCCCAAATTCTTTAACTATACTTCGTGCAAGTTTGCTGCAGCACCCACACTCGCTTGCAACACCAAGCTGTGCGCGGAGATCGCTAAAGCTATCGCAGCCACTCTTACAGGTTTCGCGAATTTGATTGTCAGTGACTTGGCGGCAAATACACACATACATCGCGCTTAATCCTCATGCAGTGGCTCTAGTCTAGATGCAAATGAGAATGATTGTCAAATGTATTTGCAATTGCTACTTTAACCCCTGAGCGGGATAGGGTGTAATTGCACGCCCGCTAAATGCTCACACACCGCGTAAGAACAACTGGATTTGGTATGACCAAAATTGATACAAAACCTGTCTCACCAAACTCAGGGTCACAGTCATCCTTAATACCGCATGGGCGATCAACACAGACGGCCAAGGACGAGAGCTCTCAAAGCCTCGATGGGCTTCCACTGGGCGAAGCGCGCACTATCGACTATATAGTGGGAGATACCCCGGAACTAAAACGCAGGCTTTACGCACTCGGCTTTGTGCCCGGCGCCAAAATTACAAAACTGCGGGTCGCACCATTAGGCGATCCAATGCAAGTCCGGGTCGGCGGCAGTTCCGTGAGTATACGCCGCCAAGAGGCCTCTATGATTCACTTGCAATCGCTGCTACACAGCCATGGCTAACGCTTAGATCCATCACTTCAATGGAACACAACTGGCTATCGTAAAATGAAAAAAATCGCCCTTCTTGGAAATCCAAACTGCGGAAAAACTACGCTATTCAACCTGCTCACGGGCGGTCGCCAAAAAGTAGGGAACTGGCCGGGCGTCACAGTTGAGAAGAAGTTCGGTTTGTTCTCATCAGGGTTGCACGACTTTGAGTTGGTTGACCTGCCGGGGGTTTATTCGCTAAGCGAGGATTTCAAAGCGCTCGATGAAAAAATTGCTCAAGAGTATCTGCGTAATGGCGAAATCGATCTCGTCATCAATGTAATTGACGCGAGCAATATTGAACGCAGCCTAGTATTAACCCAGCAACTGCTCGAACACGGTCTCCCTACTCTCATTGTTGCCAACATGCTTGATGTCGCTGCGCAGCAGGGCCTGATCATTAACACTCGTGAACTCTCAGCTCGTCTCGGTATTCCGGTTATCGAAATGGTTGCCGCACGTCGAATCGGTGTTGACGAACTGCTCCTCGCGCTAAGTGAAGCGCCTACTGCGGAAGATGCGGTGTCCTTGCAGCCCAAGCATAGCGATCATAAAGAGGAAGACGCGCTGGTGAGGCAGTATTCAAGGTCAAGACAGCTTATCGATGGCGTAGTCGAGGTAAGCCTCAGCGCCGACAGTGTCTCCGAACGCATAGACGCGCTCGTTCTAAACCGCTGGCTGGGCTTCCCGCTGTTTCTGCTCATGATGTATCTCATGTTTGCTATCGCAGTAAACCTCGGCGCCGTGTTTATCGATTTTTTCGACATTCTATTCGCAGCCGTGCTCGTCGATGGCAGCCGATGGCTACTTAATTCGGTCGGTGCCCCCGCGATGCTTAGCACTCTTCTCGCCGATGGGCTGGGGGGAGGCATAACACTAGTCGCTACGTTTATCCCGGTTATTGGTTTTCTCTACCTGAGCCTCTCGCTCTTGGAGGATTCGGGCTATCTCGCTCGGGCGGCATTCGTAGTCGATCGGCTAATGGCCAGCATCGGGTTGCCAGGCACCGCGTTCGTCCCTCTCATTGTCGGATTCGGCTGCAATGTCCCCGCGGTAATGGCAACGCGGACGCTTTCGAGAGACAGTGATCGGTTAATGACGATTGCGATGGCACCATTTATGAGCTGCGGCGCCAGGCTCACCGTTTATGCACTTTTCGCTGCAGCTTTTTTCCCCAGCAACGGGCAAAATATCGTATTCGGCCTCTATTTCATCGGTGTTAGCCTAGCCGTTTTCACTGGCTGGGTTTTTCGGCGCCAACTCTTTTCCGGAGAAATCAGCCCTTCTTTTCAAGAAATGCCCGCCTACCATCTGCCTATACTACGTAACATCGTGTTTACTACTTGGTTCAGGCTGCGCGGGTTTATCGGACGCGCTGGCAGGACCATTGTCGCCGTAGTGATAGCGTTGAGTTTCCTCAATTCGATCGGCAGTGATTTCAGCTTTGGCAACGAAGATAGCGAGCGTTCCCTGCTCAGCTCAATCGGTAAATCAATAACCCCTGTTTTTACGCCGATGGGTATAGGCGAAGAAAACTGGCCGGCCACTGTCGGTCTTTTTACTGGAATGTTCGCGAAGGAAGCTATCGTTGGCACACTGGATGCGCTGTATAGCCCCGAAAAATCCAGCGATACACCATCAACCCCTGACCTTAGCGCAGCCCTAACTTCAGCGTTCACCTCTGTTGGCGAAGAGCTAATCGCCCTGCGAAATACGCTAGTCGATCCGCTAGGTATGTCTATTGGTGATGTCAGTGATCTCGAAGAGGTTGCTCAGACACAAGAAATAAAGACAGCCACCCTTACTAACATGGCTGCGTTATTTCCGAACGCATTCGCGGCTTTCTGCTATTTGGTTTTCGTTCTTCTCTATGCGCCCTGCGTGGCTGTGCTGGGCGCAGTAGCAAAAGAAGCAGGCTGGCGTTATATGCTACTTGTCTTTAGTTGGAGTACAGGCCTTGCCTACGCCGTGGCAACATGCCTCTATCAACTCGGGACATTTGCCTCTCACCCCGAATTTTCAGGTCTCTGGATACTCACAATGCTGCTTGCAGTTGTGCTATTTATCGGACAATTAAAAAAACTTGGGGGGCGCGCGCTTCCGGCCAAACTGATTCCGGTGAAGCAGCTTTAGCAATCTTCGAGTATTCATTGATACAAACCTTCGGTTACTACCAAAGCCCAAGGCCGAATAAAAGAGAACGTCGTGACTAACTCACAAGACACCTTTCACCAAGACTTGTTGCAGCGACTCGCAAGACGCTGGCTTTGGCCACTAGCAGGTCTGATAATCGGGGTAAAAGCGCTTTTCGCCGTGCGTCTGGAACTCTACAGCGACGAGATTTTTTACTGGCTAGAATCGACACGGCCCGCCCTCGCCTATAGCGACCTCCCCTTTATGAGCGCATTATTCACAGGACTGGGGGCCGCGGCTTTTGGCGAGACTCCCTTCGCTGTACGCATAGTTTTCTTCCTCATGGGCTGCAGTCTGCCTGCAACGATTTATTGGGTAGCGTTACCGTTAGTCGGCAAGATTGAGGCACGTGAGGCGGCATTGTTGTCTCTGTGCCTGCCACTGGCCAGCTCGCTGGGCCTCCTCGCCGTTCCCGATGTACCCCTTGTTTTTTTTGGCCTTCTAGCAATCGGTTTCTTCACCCGTGCACGCACCAGTAACGCGACGATTTTATGGGTCGCTACTGGCGTGGTTGTCGCGCTTGGTCTCGCGACACACTATCGATTTAGTTTATTTCCCGCAGGAGCGATTTTATTGCTCCTATGGGATACCCAGTCACGACACCTATGGCGCAATCCACGCACGCTACTCGCTTTTGCCGTCGCGGCGGTAGGCTTGATGCCGGTCATAATGTTCAATATAGCGAACAAGATGGGAAGCCTGACGTTCTACCTAGTCGACCGGCATCCTTGGGAGTTTCGCCCAGAGGGGCTACTCCATTTATTCGAGCAGGCATTGATATCGACGCCCCTGATGTATGGGCTTCTGCTCGCTACAGCCACCTGCGCGCTTCGGAACGCAACTCCCTCCGCTAGATTGATTGCGTGCATCGCTGTGCTGCATATAGCGCTCTTTGCGGCGCTCGCGCCGTGGAGCGATCCAACGAGTACGACTATCCACTGGCCGCTCGCTGGGACTATCCCGCTTCTAGTTTACGCGCCCGCAGCCCTTCGCAGGCTAACCGCCCCCCTGCCGTCAAAACACCTAGCCATCGCGCTCGTCGTCGCTATGGGCTATTTGGGCAGCTTACTTGCACTCATAGGTGTTGGTTCCCAGTCGCTGCACAAACAACTCCAACCCTTACTCGGGATCGAGGTACTTTCCACTAAGATGGCCGGATGGACGCGATTTGCTGCTGAGACGCGGCGAGTAATCGCCGATAATTTCGAGCGTCCGCCTCTATTGGTGACAGATAATTACTACACAGCGGCACAGTTAGTTTTCGCCGGAATAGGCGAAGCTCACGCAACTTATACGCTAGACGCCGAAAAAGCCATTCGTGATGGCCGTGCACTCCAACTCTCGCTTTGGGAGATGGATGCCGTGGCGCTTAGTAAACGCGATAAAGATGCAGTTGCGTTACTGATTACTGAAGACAGCACGCTAAATTTCGAGCAAAAACGAGCCGTACTCAAACAGGCATGCGGCCTCAGCGGAACGCTTGAATTAGTCGAACAGATTGAGCTTCTCGGCGGAGCTAAGCGTTTTGCCTATTATGCTCTAAAGCTAAACCCCAAACCTCGAACAGGGAATTGCCCAATTCCAGCTCGAGGCTGGATAGATTCACCGCTAGCCGGGACTTCCGTCGATGAGAACTTTACGGTGAGCGGCTGGGCCTTCGCCGAAGGCAGCAGAGTTGAGCAAATCCGTCTATTGATCGATGGAAAACCTCTTACTAACACGGGGGCCAGAACTGAGCGAAGAGACATTGACGTCGTAGAAGGCGCGAGACTCGACTCAGATTTCCCAATGGTTGGATTTAGTATGCAGACCCAAACCGAGACATTAAAGACGGGGACCTATGAATTGAAACTCGAACTGATAAACAGCAACGGGGAGATTAGCACCAGTCTGCCGACCGAATTCACCTTCCTTTCTGATCAATCGACTGACTAGCGATTAAAACGGACTTAACACCTCGACGGCGATCCGCCACTCACCCTCTTGGTTAAATCGCCACAGCCGCATATAGCTGGTGCGAAAACCCGCCTCAGCGGCATTGCTGTCGGTTTCCATGGTTCCATAGGTATATCCCATCTCCCGAGAACTCGACAAATACGCGCCTACGTTACTTAGATTGATAGGGTTAGTGGTAGCCAATTGATTATCGAGAAAAGCACCATAAACCGAACTCGCTGCCTCGGCACCGACCGCTGGTCCCATACCCGGTAAATAAACACGCGTATTCTCGAGACCATAGCGCAGCAGCGCACGTTGTCCTCCTCTGAAGTTAATCGAACGCCCAAATAACTCATCGGCGTCCACGAGCGACTGCAGCGTATTCTCGGCAACAGCCACGCTTGTCGGGTTTGCGGTTTCGGCAATCACCGGCAGCGTATCAGAATAGTTTGGCTCCACATCAAGACTCAGAAAACCTGGGATATTGACCACGATATCCGCCATCAACTCCCAGCCTGCCGACGAAGATCGCCAGATAGAAATTAAATGGCCGTAAGAATCGGTGCCGGTGTCGTTGAACACAGTCAAAGGCCCCGCTGACAACCCTAAATCACCGGCATAGGACACATCGACATAGTGTGCCTTCCAATCGATTTCACTTGCCTCTTCTGCGAAGCTGGGGCTCGAATAAAGCGTTAAGGCGTCGACGGGACCGTCACGAAAAACAATCGAATCTGAAGCAAGAAATTCGAGAAACGCGGCGCGTCTGCCCGCTTGAGTGGTCAACAAGGCAAACCTTTGGTCCGCCTGCACCAATGTCTGCCAGTGCTCCATTTGACTCATCTGCTGGCGACTGCCACTTTCCTGCGGGTGCGCCTGTTCCGGAAGCAGTGGCAACACCACGACAGAGAGAGCGTAAGCGACGCCGAGGTAGCGAGAACTGATCAAACTTTTTGGCATCTCAACACGGGTATCCTGTTATATCTAATCGAGAGCGTTAAAACCCAAATATCATACACCTTTATCCAGGTCGAATCGAAGCGTTCAGGCCTCTTCAACATAGAGGCAGTTTCTCAGCTATTTAACAATACAAGCGGCAATCCTCGAAGCATCAACACGCTAGCCAACCAAGCCCTATTTGTGACAGCTGAAAGCGGCGATAACATGATCCGCGCGGAGCACATAGATAGAGCTATTCGAAAATACGACTCTGAGTCACCCATTTGGTAACATAGCTAAGTTACTAGTTAAATCGTTACTTTACAGCGCTGAAAAAATCTAAGCGGTTTTACGTATTTAAACTACAGCTCCAAGGAAATTGCATTGAACACAGCTATTAACGAACGTAATCCAGAACTGATTTGGACAAAACTATGCGAGGAAGCAACGCGCGTCATTGCCCAAGAGCCGATTCTTGCCAGCTATGTCTATAACTGCATTCTAAATCATCGCAGCCTTGCTTCAGCTCTGAGCGTGATACTCGCAAACAAACTCGCAGATGAAGTTATGTCTGCCGTGTCGCTGCGCGAACTATTCGAGGAAGCCTTCGAGGCTGCACCCAATCTCATCATCGCCGCCAGTGCAGACATCAGAGCGGTTTATGACAGAGATGCGGCAACGAACACTTACTTACCAGTAGTGCTCTATCTTAAAGGGTTTCAGTCAATTCAGGTTCATCGCCTTGCGAACTACCTTTGGCGGAATTCAAGACAAGCACTCGCATCATTTATCCAGAGTCGAAACTCAGAGGTGTTCGCCGTGGACATCCACCCAGGATGCACATTGGGCATGGGAATCATGTTCGACCATGCGACAGGTATCGTAATTGGAGAGACTTGTGTTATCGAAGATGATGTATCGATACTCCAGCACGTCACGCTTGGCGGAACCGGCAACGAACAGGGAGACCGCCATCCTAAAGTACGCTCGGGCGTGTTAATTTCTGCAGGAGCCAAGGTATTGGGCAACATCGAAATCGGCAGCGGATCCAAAATAGGCGCCGGTAGCGTGGTCCTAAGCGATGTAAGACCACACACAACGGTTGTTGGCGTCCCTGCTAGGGAAATTGGAAAATGCGAAGTTGACAGTCCTGCTCAGACTATGGATCAGAGCCTAGGCTCACACTAAATATCTCATTGAATCTAAAGCTTGTGATACCTTATTAAGGCGTCACTCACAATACAACAGCCGTCGCCTCCGCGACCAGGAGAGTATCAATGAAATCTAACCAATCAGCGAAATCGG
>Ga0233451_10000427_pt1 | contig 42678 bp, 37 predicted proteins | sample 011ome_29_FD_183052 | JGI IMG/M metagenome (GOLD analysis project Ga0233451, IMG submission 183052) | Coastal salt marsh microbial communities from the Groves Creek Marsh, Skidaway Island, Georgia - 011504CT (spades assembly) | ecosystem: Environmental > Aquatic > Marine > Intertidal zone >... | reverse complement strand
CCTTATCAATCTGCAATCACGCATGCTAGAAAACCAACTCCATGCTGTCAGACAGATTGATTGTCACACGATGACCGCTCTCATGCGCTTCGAATGTCAGAGTAGATGCCGACTTGGGCGCGTCTTTTCCCAAACGATCAGGCCATTCAACGAGACAAATCGCGGTCTCAAAAGCCTCCTCCAAACCCAACTCAAACGCTTCATCAGGGTGGGTCAGCCGATAGAGATCACAGTGCCAAATGTCGCCATCTGGATCATCGTAAACTTGCACAAGGGTAAATGTGGGCGAAGGTACATCTTCCATCCGGCCAAGGCGCGCGCGGATCAAGGCCCTCGAAAACGCAGTTTTTCCTGCGCCGATTGGGCCTTCAAGTAACAAGCAGTCACCAATTTTGAGTTGTGGCGCGATGCGATGCGCAAGCGCTTGCGTAGCGGCCTCGTCGGGAAGCTCGATCATTTGGGGTGTTTTCGACATGCGGCAAGGATATGACTTGAGGCCGCGCCTGCAAGCTAAATCAGCGGGTCAAGACCGCGTTAGAAGGTTTGCCTTGTTTGAAGTTTTGAATTCTAGGTTTGCGAGCAGATCCAACGATAAACTTAATCATCGTCATCCCACCAGAAATTGGACAGGCATGGCATGTGATCTGTCGACCATCGTCCAAAACGGCCGTCTCAGACCAATGCTGGCGCAACCCTATTTGGCTCGTCAGTTCCTTGAGGTTTGTCCAGATACGGGTTGGCGTGCAGCGATCTTGCCATTTGAGAAGCTCCGCCCGCAGATTATGGTTCGTAATTTCACGGGTCAGATCGGTGTCCCAAAGCGCGCAATAGGCGTCATTGGCCAAAACGAGATTGCCCGCGTTGGAAAACACAACAATCGCCTCTTCAAGATTGTCGAGAACCGCTTGGCAGGTTTCAATTTCCGAGCGGAACCGTCGTGTCAGGGAAATCTCGGCGCTGATGTCCTCGAACAAAAGAGCGAATGCACCGTCAGGATGCGGCTTGCCCGTCACGCGGAACGTTTGGCTATTGGGCAAATTCCAATTCTCGCAATACGTGCCATCTTTTGCGGCTTGCTCCATGACGGTGAATTGTTCGCGCCAAGAATTATAATTCACAGGCTCCGGAAGCATCTGCAATTCGCGCAAGCGATCAAGCATGGCGTCGATACTGGGTCGGCCCGAAAGAAAATCAAACGGTAATCCCGTCATATCCAACAGGGCAGGGTTGAACGTCGCGAGTTGCCTCCGCCGATCAAATATTGCCAGGCCAATTGATAGTTGTGCAAATGTTTGGCTAAGCGTCTGGACAAATTTGCGTTGACCAAGCTCTGCACGCACAATCGGGTCGGCGTTGATTGCGTAATAAATCAAACCAGACTGGATCTTGATTGCCGAAATATCATACCACCTCGGCGCGGCGTTATCCTGCATCGTCAGGGATCTACGAACGGTCGCATTCGCTACCATCTGATGCGGTTCTAAGTCCTCAAATAGCGGTTGGGACGGAAGCGTCGTCGTGTTTTCCATTGTTGTCGCGCTTGCATCACAGGCGGCGAGGTAGAATTCGTTTGCCCAAACGAGGCGTCCGGATACATCTAAACGCCAAATAAGATAGGGCGCGTTCTTGGTGATGTCCCGCAAAGTCTGGAGTTCAGCATTTTCATTTTTGGATTGGATAATGCCAATTTGCTCGAGTGCACTTTCGGTGGTGCCGCAAACAGTAAGCTGCGACCTGTTTCCGACTGGGCATAGCTCCAGCCAAATGTCAGAACGACCTTCGGCAGCGATGACCCGTTTTGAGCCAACATCATTGACGAGTTCCTTGCCCAGCTGCGGAAATAGCGGCTCAAAGTGGTTGATGACAGAGTTCAAGGTTGGATCGTTTGTCCCTAGCAAACGCCGCGCTTCGGCAGAGCAATCAATGATGCTCGTTTCATCAAGGAGAAATGAGAGCCTCTCGAGCGTCTTTCTATTTTGGGTCAGTTTTTGGGGTGTGCGTTGTTCAAGAAAGTAGCCAGTCACCCAAACAAGCAAAGCCGCGGCGATTGCGACCGAGAATATTGCAAGAAAGTCTTGAGTTGCGAATGACATCTTTCTGGTTTCCCGATGGTTTCAACTCCAAGATGTCTCCCTTAGGTTAATAGCACGTTAAACATTCTTAGAATGCCGTAAAATTCTGGTTTTCGCCGAGGGCGCCATCAGATATTTCCGTGAAAATTGCTATTGGCCAGACAACATCGACCACGGCGCCACTGGTTTTTGTAAACTGGCTGGCATTCCGAAACTTCAACCGCGCACCGGATCTTTCCAAAAGCGTCTTTGCAATAAATAGCCCAAGTCCCATGCCAGAATACCCTGGCCGTTTTTGGCTATCTACAGTCACGCGCCGGCGTCCGACAAATGGGTCGCCAATACGCCCGATCACCGAGGGGGGAAAGCCAGCACCATCATCGGAAATTCGCACCCGAATTTCTGTCTCCGTCCAGCTTGCCGTAACTTCAACATGGGTGTCTGAAAAGTCGACGGCGTTCTGAATGAGATTGCGCAATCCATGGATGATCTCGGGTCTGCGCGGCACGATAGGATGTCGTTTATCCAACAAATCCTCCGCGCCAAAGTGAAACACGATCTCTTTGCCGCGACCTAAATGCGGTGCAGCGGCCTCTCTGACCAGCGCTTCAATCGGAACTTGGCGAAGGTGCAGATCGTCCTTGCCTGCCGCCCCCATCGAATGCAGGATTTCTTTGCATCTGATCGCTTGTTCATGAATAAGAACAAGGTCGTCATGCAGGTCAGTGCCTTCTACCGCTTCTCCCTTCAGCTCGCCGCTAACCAGCATGATCGTTGCTAATGGCGTACCCAATTCATGCGCGGTTGCCGCGACAAGACCGCCGAGATCCGTTAGCTTTTGCTCGCGTGCGAGGGCAAGCTGGGTAGCCAGCAACGCATCCCCCATATTGTGCATTTCCGTCGTCACCTGACGTGCGTAGACGGCCAAAAACACAACGCCAACCACAATCGCGAGCCAAAACCCGAATTGGTATAATCCCGGAAGCGCGAGTTCGACCCCTGTTGCCGCTGTAATTGGCAGGCTAAATTGGCTGAGAACTGTGGTTACCGCGATGGCCGTAACACCGAGTAACAGCGTGCTACGCAGGTGCAGAACAGTCGCGGCGATGGTGACTGGCGCCAACAAGAGCATCGCGAATGGATTGTTGAGCCCCCCCGTCAGGTACAAAAGGATGCTTAGCTGGACGATGTCGAACACCAACATTCCAAACGCTTCGCGTTCTTTGAGGCGTTTATTCTCAGGAAAAACAAAGCCATAGACGAGATTAAGAATAACAGAGGCCCCAACGGTCATAGAGGCGAGGCCTACTTCAAGTTCGAGCGAAAATACCTCGACCGCAACGATAAGCGCGATCGTTTGGCCGGCAATCGCAAACCAGCGGAGAGCATTCAGTGTGCGCAATCGGACCCAGTTACTGCGCTGACGGTCTTGGAACATTTCGAATTCGGTTAGGGACATTTGCGCCTCCTGCTAGGCCATTGATAAGGGTAGCGCATTAGATCATCAATGCGGTCAAATATGAGGGTAAGACTATGACTAAGTGGATAGCGATTGGTGCGAGCGTGGCTGTGGTGGCTTTGGTTGTTGGAACCTATGCGGTAACGAAGCTGCGCACGCCAACATTGGCGAATTGCGGGTCCACGGCTATTTCGGGAGGGGAGATTGGCGGCCCGTTTGAACTGATTGATAAAACAGGGAAAACTGTGACTGACAGTGAGGTGATTACCAAACCGACGCTTGTCTATTTCGGCTATACATTCTGCCCCGATGTTTGCCCGCTCGATATGGCGCGAAATGCTGCTGTTATGGATATTTTGGCCGAGCGCGGTGTCGATGTGGGTGGCGTGTTTATTACAATTGATCCTGCACGTGATACCCCTGAAATCGTTGGAGAATATGCCGACAACTTTCATCCTGATATGATCGGGCTGACAGGATCAGATGAACAGATTGCGCGGGCTGTGAAAGCCTACCGCGTTGTAGCGGCCAAACAGGATGATGATCCCGAGTATTATTTGATGCAGCATTCGACGTTTAGCTACCTCGTGATGCCGGACAAGGGCTTCGTCGAATTCTTCCGCCAAGTTGACACTCCTGAGCAAGTCGCGGATCGTGTGGCATGTTTTGCCGCGGCATCGTAACAAGTTGACGCAGGTGAGGTGGGCGCTAAGTGTCCATCCGAATCCAATGGGAGTTGCCGTGCGATGGTAAATGAAGCGCTAGACCTTGGTGAAGATCCAACATTGCTGTTGGTCGATGATGATGAGGCATTTCTCAAAAGACTCGCTAAGGCTATGGAAAAACGTGGTTTTTCTGTTGAAACGGCAGACTGCGTGGCGGCTGGTAAGGCGATTGCGACGGCCCGCCCGCCTGCATATGCCGTCGTTGATCTGCGCCTTACGGATGGCAACGGACTGGACGTCGTCGAGACGCTTCGCGCCCGTAGGCCAGAAAGCCGCATCGTTGTTTTGACAGGCTATGGTGCCATTGCGACGGCGGTTGCGGCGGTGAAGATCGGGGCCACGGATTATTTGGCAAAGCCTGCTGATGCCAATGATATTGTGAATGCTTTGCTAGCGCGTGAGGGCGAGTTGCCCCCGCCACCAGAGAACCCGATGAGTGCGGATCGCGTGCGTTGGGAACATATCCAGCGGGTCTATGAAATGTGTGATCGCAACGTGTCCGAGACCGCAAGACGGCTTAATATGCACCGCCGCACGTTGCAGCGGATTTTGGCGAAACGCAGCCCGAAATAGGGGTGTGATTTGCGTGCACAGCGCATGCACCAAACGTGCACCGCTGTGTCACAGATCGAGGCGTTTGCGGATACGGTCAACGGGTGTGCCGTCGCGGAGCGGAATCTGCTTGAGCACGTCGTAGTCGGTGAAACCCAATCCACCGTAATATTTCAGACCACCGATATTATCGGCGCGAATGGTGGCGTCGATGGTTTTCACGTCGGCGGCCTTGGCCGCGAAGCGAGTGGCTGAGAACAGCTTTTGTCCGATCCCCATTTTAGCGCGATCAAGGCCGACGAAGGTGGCGATCACGGCCCAGCCTTCGGGCATGTTGTCGTAACCCCAGATCAGCGATTGAAAACCAGACAACCGCCCATTTGAAATCGCGACGTGACAAGAGATGTTATTGTCAGGCGCGATGAAGCGGTGGCGTATGTAGTCAGCATCGAGTTGGTTTTCGTAGGCTGTGGTCCCACCTGCCTCGATGACGGCATTGATGAGCTTGTTCATTTGCGTGGCATCTGCGGAAACGGCGGAGCGAACGCGGGTGTTGATTGTGATCATAGCTTGTCCATCAGGTCGTGGTGTTTCGCGGTGAAGTCATTGCGGACCTCGACAGGAGGCCGCAAGCGAATTTGCAGGATTTTGGCGAAGTCAGGGTCGATTTTACCAAAGAACTTGTCGGCCTCTGCCGCAGTGAAACCTGCGATTTGCACAGCCTCTAACCATGCAGAAATCTTATCAGCGGCTTTGATCTGTTTTTTGATCGGAGCGGGAATTTGCGCTGGCAGGCCAAATCGGATGTGGATCGCGGCAGTCAGGCGTTCGTCAAGCTCACCATAACCAGGTCCGACGGCGGCCTTCACAGGCGAGATCATATCGCCGATCACATATTCTGGCGCGTCGTGAAGAAGGGCGGCGAGTTGCCATTTCACGGGGGCGTTCGGGTTTTGCGCTGTGAAGATATCAGTCACTAACAAGGAGTGTTCGGCGACGGAATAGGCGTAGTCGCCCTTTGTCTGCCCATTCCAGCGAGCGACAAAAGCGAGGCCGTGGGCGATATCTTCGACCTCGATATCCATCGGCGTCGGGTCAAGCAGGTCGAGTCTGCGACCAGAGAGCATTCTTTGCCAAGCGCGGGGTTGTGCCATGTTTTGTCCATTACCTTGTCGCAGTGCCTTGCCAGTGCTAGATGGTCCGTCGAATAGATGACAGACAGGATGGCCCAAATGGCAACCGACTACATTGTAAAAGATATCGCACTCGCTGGCTTTGGCCGCAAGGAACTCGATATCGCTGAAACGGAAATGCCGGGCCTGATGGCGCTGCGCGAGGAATTCGGGGCGTCAAAGCCGTTGGAAGGTGCGCGGATTGTTGGCTCGTTGCATATGACGATCCAGACAGCGGTTTTGATTGAAACGCTTGTGGCTCTTGGTGCTGATGTGCGCTGGGCGTCGTGCAACATTTTCTCGACACAAGATCACGCAGCGGCAGCGATTGCCGAGGCTGGTGTGCCTGTATTTGCGATCAAGGGCCAGTCTTTGACCGAACATTGGGATTACTTGGATCGTTCGTTTGCCTTCCCTGAAGGTGCGAACCTGATCTTGGACGATGGCGGCGACGCGACGCTTTATGTGCTCTTGGGTGCGCGCATGGAAGCGGGCGAGGATGTGTTGGCTGTTCCGACTTCTGAGGAAGAAGAAGTGATCAAGCTGCAGATCCAGAAGCGCATGAAAGAGACACCAGGTTGGTTTGCGAAGACGAAGGCGGCGATTGTTGGCGTATCTGAGGAAACGACAACTGGCGTGCACCGTCTGTATGACCTGCATAAGAACGGGCAACTGCCGTTCCCTGCAATCAACGTGAACGATAGTGTGACCAAGTCGAAGTTTGACAACAAGTATGGCTGCAAAGAGAGCCTTGTTGACGGCATTCGCCGCGCGACTGACACGATGATGGCGGGCAAGGTCGCTGTAGTTTGTGGCTACGGGGATGTGGGTAAGGGCTCTGCTGCGTCGCTTCGCGGTGCGGGTGCACGTGTGAAGGTGACGGAAGTTGACCCGATCTGTGCGTTGCAGGCGGCGATGGACGGTTTTGAGGTTGTTGTGCTGGAAGATGTTGTTGGCTCGGCTGACATTTTCATCACCACGACGGGTAACAAGGACGTGATCCGGATCGAGCATATGCGCGAGATGAAGGACATGGCGATTGTTGGGAACATCGGCCACTTTGATAACGAAATTCAGGTTGCGCATTTGCGGAACCACAAATGGACGAACATCAAAGAGCAGGTCGATATGATCGAGATGCCAAGCGGTTCGCGGCTGATTTTGCTGTCTGAGGGTCGCTTGTTGAACCTTGGAAATGCGACTGGGCACCCAAGCTTTGTGATGTCAGCTTCGTTTACGAACCAAGTTTTGGCGCAGATCGAGCTTTGGACCAAGGGCGACGAATACCAGCCTGGCGTTTATATTCTGCCAAAGCATCTGGACGAGAAAGTGGCCCGTCTGCACCTCGCGCGGATTGGCGTGAAGCTGACGACGCTGAACAAAGAGCAGGCCGATTATATTGGTGTGACTGTTGAGGGGCCATTTAAGCCCGAGCACTACCGCTACTAAATCGTGACTGACGAGAAGCCGCCAGAAAAGCACGTCAGTATCACTGGCGTGCTTTTGCGTTTTGTGGGTGCTGCTGTCGTTTGGGCCGTGGTTTGGGTTTCAATCAATCCCGACCGCATCCCCGCAGGGTGGAACCCGCTGGCGCCGTTGCGTGTTGAGGAGCCTGTGACGCCCTTCACGCAATGGCGGTTACGGCAGGCGATTGCGGAGCCAGAGGCGTGTTTGGAGGCACTTGCAACGGCAGCGGAATTTACGCCGATGGAGGATTTTACGGCGTCGGAGCAATGCCATATTCAAGGCCGCGTCGATTTGGCGAGTGTGGGTGGGGCGGCGATACGACCTGTCGAGACCCGTTGTGCGATTGCCTTGCGCATGGCGATGTGGGAGCAGCATAGTCTGGCGCCTGCAGCGATGGCGATTGGAAAAACCCTGAGCGGAATTGACCATATCGGCAGCTATAATTGCCGTGAAATGAGGACAAGCGCGGGGGCAACTGGGCGTATGAGCGCCCATGCCACAGCGGACGCGATAGATATTGCGGGATTTCGGTTTTCTGATGGGTCAGACGCGCGTTTGATCCGCGATTGGGAAAAGAATGACGTAACGGCAGGTTTTCTACATGCAGCCCGAGCGGGTGCTTGCGAGTGGTTCCGAATGACGCTTTCGCCTGACTATAACGCATTGCATGCAGACCATTTTCACCTGCAATCGAAGGGGTGGGGTGGGTGCCGCTAAGGGGCGCGTTGCGCTTTTTTGGGGAAATTTCCCCCCTGTTGTCCCTTTACGTAGCACTAGCGCTCACATTACGGTTTGCACAAGCGTTGGGCGAACATGACCCGCGCACAACCTGGCCTGAGGGCCAAAGTAATTAACGGGGACCTAAACGATGGGTAAGAGAGACGAATGGATTGCGAAATACGCGGAAGATCTGAAGACGAAGTGCAACATGACGCCAGACATGGATCTGTTGACGAAGGTCACAATCGGTTGCGGCCCTGCGATCTATAACAAAGATGCGCAAACTGTTGCTGGCGGTCAGGCTTCCGAGCTTGAGACCGTGAAGAACAACTTCCTCGTCAAAAAGCTTGGTCTGAAAGACGGTCCAGAGTTGATGGAAGCGATCAACAAAGTGATCGAAATTTACGGTAAATCCGAGCGTAACAAATACCGCGCTGTCGTTTATTACATGCTCACCAAGCATTTCGGTAAAGAGTCCGTCTACAGCTAAACCAAGCTGATTGAATATGTGAAACGCTCGCCCATGTGGCGGGCGTTTGGCGTTTGAACTACATTTAGCGAAAATTTTCTGAGCTATTTCTTTGCTCGTTTGAAGCAATTTCCGTAGACCGACGACACGCTAAGATTTTCAGCACGTGTGGGTTCTTCGGAAGCACGTGGGGTGAAGGGGGTCCGTGATTTTCGCGGGCCCCCTTATGCTTTAGACCAGCATCAGAACTGCGCCCATGATCGCGCAGCCGAATACTGCGTAGCCGCTGTCGATGAGTGTCAGCTTGAATGGCCGCGACGTGTAGGCGTTGTTGATCATGATCCATGGGCTGATAAAGAAAAGCCCGATACCGAGGCCAGAGACGAGCCCTTTGCCGATTGTTTCGATGCCTGAGAGTGCAAAGGTGTGTCGCATCATGCCCGACACGAGGATCATGGCGATGAACGATAGCACAAACGGTAGTGGTGAACCGTCGCCCTGTGGCTTGCCGTTTTCGTCGCATTTGATGCCTGCCGCCGCCATCCATGGTTTGGATAGCGTCATGTACCAGACCGCGCCAAAGGCAAACCCGGCAATGGCTGCTGCGAGAACCGATAGAATGCCCATTGTGTCGTTCCCTCTTTACTGTTGGTGAAGGGACTATGGCGGGTGTGACGGAATGTCGCTAGGGCTTTGTGTTACCTAAGGCGCAGATAATGTCCCATTCGGTATCGGTGACAGGTTGCACCGAAAGTCGTGAGTTTTTCACAAGGATCATATCGGTCAGGCGTGGATCGGTTTTGATTTGCTCTAGGGTTACGGGCGTTTTGAAGGGACGGACCGCTTTGATATCGACGCAATCCCAACGCGCGTCGTCGGTTGTGCTATCGGGGTGGGACAGGGCGCAAACCTCGACGATACCAACGATTTCGAGGCCAGTGCGCGAGTGGTAGAAGAACCCTTGGTCGCCGAGTTCCATTGCTCGCATGTTATTGCGCGCTTGGTAATTGCGCACGCCGCCCCATTCCTCGCCCACGTCACCTTTGGCGACTTGTGCGTCCCAGCCCCATACGTCGGGTTCGGATTTGAAGAGCCATTTGGCCATTAGCCGATGACCTTTTTCCACGCTTGCAAGGTCACGGATTGGAACAGACCTGCCTTGTTGTAGGGGTCGTTCGCCGCCCAAGCCTGAGCTGCGGCCATGTCTGCGACGTCGAGTATGATGAGGCTACCGCACATGGTGTCTTCATCATTCAGAAAAGGGCCGGCCATTTCGACAACGCCAGTTTCAGCGATATAAGCCAAATGCGCGTCGCGGTTGTCGAGGCGAGTTTGCAGGGCGCCGTCTTTGTCTTTGGTAATCAGGGCTACGCGCATGTTATTCTTCCTTGAGTGGGCGTGAAAGCAGAGCGGCAAGCGCCTGTTTCGCGGTGAGTTTATCTTCGGTCAAGTCTGCCACGACGTTACAGATTGGCAAGTCGATTTGCAGGTTTTTCGCCAGTTGCCGGACAGCACGGGCGGTTGCGGCCCCTTCCACGGTCGTATTTGGGTCGAAAGCCTCGCCCTTGCCGATCGCCAGCCCGTAGCGGTAGTTGCGCGACTGGTCTGATGTGCAGGTCAAAACGAGATCGCCGAACCCCGATAGGCCGTTAAGCGTTTCGGGTTCTGCGCCAAGCTTTGCCGCCAAGCGCCGCATTTCGATAAATCCGCGCGTAATGAGGGCCGCGCGGGCGCTTTCGCCAAATCCTGCGCCCATGCAAACGCCGCATGCAATCGCCATGACGTTCTTGAGCGCGCCGCCGAGTTCTGCGCCGATTGTGTCCGTTGTGCGGTAAAGTCGCAGTGTTAGTGTCGATAATTCGTGCTGGAGCATCTTGCTTTGTGCCTCATCATCGCAGGCCAATGTCAGTGCCGTGGGAAGCCCGCGTGCGATATCGGCGGCAAAGCTGGGTCCTGTGAGCATGGCCGCGGTCGCTGTGGGAACACAGTCGCGGATTGTCGTAACGGGTCCATCCATTGTGGTCAGGTCGATGCCCTTGCAGCAGGCGACAAGCGCCTTGCCCGCAAAGTGATCTGCGTGCGTTTGCAGAAAGCTGCGCAACGTCTGAGCGGGCGTTGCAAGCAGGATGATATCAGCGTCGAAAAGGTCGGTGACATTGTTCGTTGCAGCGAGATTTTCGGGGAGGATGACACCAGGAAGTTTTGGGTTGGTGCGTTTCGACTGCATGGATTTGATCGCGTCCGGATCACGCGCCCAGAGGGTCACGGGCCTGCCGTCGAGTGCGATGGCTGTCGCCACAGCTGTGCCAAATGCGCCGCCTCCTGCAACTGCGATTTTCATGCTTTCGCTCCTTTTTTGCCCGACCCGAGCATAGGGGCCGCTGTCTGGTCAAGTGGCCAGCGCGGGCGGGCGGATAGTGTCATGTCGTCGTGTTCGCCCGCCTGAAACCGCGCAAGCCCTGCATAGGCAATCATTGCGGCGTTATCGGTGCAGAGCGCGAGGGGAGGCGCGACAAATTCAGTGTCTAATTTAGCGCAAAGTGCCAAAAGCTGGGTTCGGATTTGGGTGTTAGCAGCGACGCCACCAGCGACAGCGAATGTGCGTTTTGCCGGGTTGAGTGCGAAATATTGCTCTAATGCGCGGCGCGATTTCTCGGTGAGGATATCTGCGACGGCGGTTTGGAAGCCCGCGCAAAGGTCTGCTTGATCCTGCACGGTCAGGCCACCGTTTTCAACGATCACCGCATCACGGGCGCGGATCATTGCGGTCTTGAGGCCAGAGAAGGACATATCGCAGCCATCTTGGTTCAGCAGGGGGCGCGGGAGTTTGAAGCGTTTGGGATCGCCGTTTTCGGCAGCCTTTTGCACATTTGGTCCGCCCGGTTGAGAAAGGCCAAGGATGCGGGCGGTTTTATCGAAGGCTTCACCCGGTGCATCGTCGATGGTGCCGCCGATGCGGGTGAAATCGTCGTGGTCTTTCACGAGAAGGAATTGGCAATGTCCGCCCGAAACCAGCAGCATGAGGAAAGGAAATGGCACTTGATCGGTGAGACGTGGGGTGAGGGCGTGGCCAGCGAGATGGTTCACGCCGATCAGTGGCAGACCCGTGGCGGCGCAAATGCCCTTCGCCAACATGACGCCAGAAACAACGCCCCCGATGAGACCCGGTCCTGCGGTCACGGCAACGCCGTCGAGGTCGGAAAGCGCCACATTTGCCTGTTTTAGAGCCTGTTCTACGCAGGTATCCAGTTTTTCGACGTGCGCGCGCGCGGCGATTTCTGGCACGACGCCACCGAAATCGGCGTGCAGTTCGGTTTGCCCAAAAACGATGGAGGAGAGCACGGTCGGCACGCCATCCACCTGCCGCACAACGGCGGCGGCGGTGTCGTCGCAGCTACTTTCGATGCCGAGGATTGTAAGCGTCTTGGTCATGTGAGTTCCGGTTGCGTCTGGTTGCTACGCAGGTAACACTCTGACCTTGTGCAAACAATGGTCCTGCGATGAAGCCTATTTTGATTATCACCCGCCCAGAGCCAGACGGTGCCCGATTTGCGGCGGCGGTCAGGGAGGCTGTGGTAGTTGATGTGATCTTGTCGCCATTGATGAAGATTGTGCCACTAGATGTAGAATGTCAGGCGGATGCTGTCATTTTCACCTCGACGAATGGTGTGGCACAGGCGGAAAGGCTTGGCCTGAAACGTGGTCGTGCGTGGTGCGTCGGGGATCGAACGGCAGAGATGGCGCGGGAGGCAGGTTTCGACGCGGTTTCCGCGCAGGGCACCGTTGAGGAGTTGCTGGCTTTGGTTTTGGCTGACGCCCCGAAAGGCACGATCGCGCATATTCGGGGCAAAGAGGCGCGCGGCGATTTGGGGTCACGCTTGCGGGCGCAGGGGATCAATTGCACGGATGTGATTGCTTATGCACAGGTTGCTGTTCCACTTAACGATGCGGCAAGAGCGGCGATTGCAGGGGCGGACCTTGTGGTTATTCCCCTTTTTTCACCGCGCAGTGCTGACTTACTGGTAAAACAAGTGAAGATTGGACCACAGGTCAAGGTGCTTGCGATGAGCGATGCCGTGGCGCGTATGCTACCCGATGTTGAGGTCGACGTGATTGCGCGGCCTGATGCTGATGCGATGCATGCCGCCGTTGTCGCAGCCTTGACTGCTTGCTTGAGGGTCAGATGATGGCCGTATACCATGCGACTGCGGCCTTATAGTGTGGGCCAAAATGTTGAAAGGGTTTGAACGTGGCAAAACAACCGGCCAAAGGTCGTAAGACAGCAGCGAAACCGAGCACCGCAAAGGTGGCAGCAACCGATCCAAAGGCGAAGATTATGGACGCGGAGATCGTAGCTGAGAAGCCAGCAGCGACGGTCGAAACGCCAGCCGAGAAAGTTGAGGCCAAGAAGCCCGAACCTGCGAAGTCTGAAGAGGTTGAGGTCAAGAAGCCTGTTGAACCTGCGCCAAAGGCGGAAACGCCTAAATCCCCAGAGCCAGTCAAAGCCCCTGTGTTAGAGCCGCAAAAGAGCGGATCCGCGATGCCAGCCATTTTTGGTGGTTTGGTTGCTGGTGCGATTGGATTTGGTGCTGCGTATTTTGTTTTGCCAAAGGGCGACACGTCGCTTGCCGCGCAGGTTACATCGCAATCGACCGAGATTTCTGGTTTGCGCGAACAGGTTGCTGCGATTCCTGTGACGGACTTGTCGGATATCGAGGCTGCGCAAGCGGAGGTGAGCGCGTCTGTTGCTGAATTGGGTGATCGAATCACCACGCTTGAGACCCGTTTGGATGATTTGAGCAACCGTGCTGGTGCGGATGGGTCGGTTTCCACGGCGGCATATGAGCAAGAGTTGGATGCATTGAAGTCCGAGATCGAGAACATGCGCGGCACAGCGATGGCCGAATTGGATGATGCGCGTGCGCAGGCGGCGTCAATCCAAGAGAACGCAGATGCGGCGGCGCGTGCTGCGGCTGGCCGTGCGGCCTTGGCCCGTGTTGAGGGTGGTCTGGAAACGGGCGCGCCGCTTGGTGCGGCGTTGGACGATTTGGCGGATGCGCTGCAAGCGGATGTGCCCGAGGCGTTGACTGCGGTGCGCGATGGTGCGCCAACACTGGCCTCTTTGCAGGCGTCCTTCCCTGATGCGGCCCGTGCTGCGTTGGCGACGGCCCGTGCAGAGGGTGCGTCTGGTGAAACGACTGGCGGATTCACAGCATTCTTGCGCGATCAATTTGATGTGCGGTCTGTCGCCCCTAAAGAGGGTAACGATGCGGATGCTGTCTTGTCCCGCGCGCAGGCTGCGATTGATGCGGGTCGTTTGACCGATACACTGGCCGAGCTTGGTGCGTTGCCTGAGGTGGCGCGTGCAGAGTTTACCGAGTGGCAAGGATTGGCGGAGGCCCGCGCGGACGCGTTGGCGGCTGCTGCAACTTTGTCCACATCACTTAACGATAATTAAAGGCGCCCCAGATGTTATTTTCCTTGATCAAAATTCTCCTGTTTGTGGCTGCTGTGACCGCTCTGACCCTTGGGGCGACCCAATTGATGGATGTGTCGGGGGGTGCGACGATTTCCATTGCGGGCATTGAGCTGACGCTTTCGCCGTTGCAGCTTGCTTTTGCATTGGTGGCGCTGGTCGTTGCAGTATGGCTTGGTTTGAAGTTGCTGGCGTTCTTTGTTGCCGCTTTCAAATTCCTGAACGGCGATGAGACCGCGATTTCCCGTTACTTTGACCGCAACCGTGAGAAGAAGGGCTACGAGGCATTAGCCGAGGGCATGATGGCGCTTGCGTCTGGCGAGGGCCACCTTGCGATGACGAAAGCGCAGCGAGCCGATAAGTTGCTGAAGCAACCGCAGTTGACGAACCTTTTGACGGCACAAGCGGCCGAAATGACGGGCGATACGAAGAAAGCGGAAGAGACTTATAAGAAGCTGTTGGATAACGACAAAACCCGTTTTGTGGGTGTGCGTGGAATTATGAAGCAGAAGCTGGCCGAGGGTGATACCGAAATGGCGCTGAAGCTAGCAGAAAAGGCATTTGCCCTGAAGCCGAAGCATGAAGAGACGCAGGACGTTTTGCTAAAGTTGCAGGCGGATAAGGCCGATTGGAAGGGTGCTCGCGAGACGCTGAGCGCAAAGTTGAAGTCAGGCAATCTCCCGCGCGATGTGCACAAACGCCGTGATGCGGTGCTGGCCTTGTCCGAGGCAAAAGATGTGTTTGATCACGGCAAGTCGATCGAGGCGCGTGAGGCCGCGATTGAGGCAAACCGCCTTTCCCCTGATTTGATCCCTGCGGCTGTAATGGCTGCGCGGGGTTACATTGAGGCGGGCAATGCGCGTTATGCGACACGTGTTCTGACGAAAACTTGGAGCGCGTCGCCGCACCCTGATATTGCGGCGGCATTCGCCGAGATCGAGCCGAATGAAACACCGGCGGCCCGCATCAAGCGGTGCAAGGCGTTGATCAAACAAGCGCCAGATCATCCTGAGACAAAGATGTTGCTGGCCGAGCTGAATATTGCAGCAGAGGATTTCCCTGCTGCAAAACGCGCGCTGGGCGATCTCAACGAGACCGATCCGACCTCGCGGAGCCTGACGTTGATGGCTGCGATTGAGCGCGGTCAGGGTGCTGACGACGCAGTTGTGCGCGGTTGGCTGACCCGCGCGCTGACTGCACCACGCGGCCCGCAATGGGTTTGCGAGACATGTGGCAATGTGCATGCGAACTGGGGACCGACGTGCAACAACTGCGGATCTTTCGATACGCTGACTTGGAAAACGCCGCCTGCGGGTGAGGTTGCGATGCCTTCTGGCACCGAAATGTTGCCCCTGATCGTCGGTCAGTTGGAGGATACTTCGGGTGATGTTGTTGATGCCGAGGTCGTCGCTGAGCCGGACGAAAAATAAGTCTTTTCGAAACTGATTTGGGGCGCTAATACGCGCCTCATAGGCCGCTGTAGCTCAGATGGTAGAGCACGTCATTCGTAATGATGGGGTCGTAGGTTCGAGTCCTATCAGCGGCACCAGCGCCTCAAAAGGAGGCGCTGGTGTTTTGGTTTCAAGGCCACGTTCGCTTGGGATTTCTTCGGCGGCGGGATTGCATAATGGCAGGGCCGTGAAATGCATTGCCGGTGCGATCCTTGTGATCTGTGCGAGGGAAAGCGCTGTCCAGCCGCCGAAGGAAAACCCAGCGGCGATGATGCGGGTGCTATCAATATGGCCCAAGAAGCGAGGGTCGGACATGAGGAAATCACGGGTGCGACTTAGTCTTCTGCGCGGGTGTCGTGGCCAAGGCCCACTTGCAGATCGTTGTCGTCAGGGTTGAATACCAAATCGAATTTCAACCGCGAATTCCTGCGTGTCACAGGCGTGTTAGAACGTGGGTGGTGTGCAGGCGCTGACGATCCTGCATGTGGTTTTGCCGATATTGCGAAAACGATGGGGAAGGCGGCTATCGAAAAGATAACCTTCGCCAACGGTTAGCACTTTGATCTGATCATCGACGGTGATTTCAACTTCGCCTTGGATGACGATGCCCGCCTCTTCGCCGGTGTGTGACAGAAGTTCCGGACCCGTGTCAGCGCCGATTGGATAGACTTCGTCAAGCAACTGCAGGGTGTGGGTCGCGGCGTTGCCAAGTTGGCGAAGTGAGACAGCGGGTTCACCAAATTGTGGGGAAAGTTCGGTAAACTCCTCCGCGCGGTAGAAGTATTTGGTGTCAAGCGCCCCTTCGATGGTGGCGAAGAATTCTGCGATGCTCATGGGGATCGCATCAAGCAGTCGTTTGAGGGAGGCGACGGAGGGGCTCGTTTTGTTTTGTTCGATAAGCGAAACCGTGCCGTTGGTGAGGCCTGCACGTGTGGCAAGTTCGCGTTGTGATAGGCCGCTTGCTTTGCGAATTTCTTGCAGTCGTGTCCCGATTTCCAATTTGATTTCCTTGTATTGCTATATAATCTTTAGCAAGATCAACTGCCTACCGCTGACGCATTTGCTGGACCATATTCCGCAGGGGCGTTTTTGAGGCCCCACGCAAAGATGCGCAATAAGAAAATGGAATTTTGGGGCTAGATAGATTCGGATTGACAGGTAAATTAAACGTATTATGAGAATTTTAAACGCGATCCGAGATGATCCGCGCTCTATTCATGAAGGATTTCACTATGTCTAACACGGTCAAAGCTGCGAAGAAAAAATCCGCGAAAGCGCGCGCAAACGCCAAGCCTGCCATCTCTATCGTCCCTGATGCAAAGGATCACGTTTTAACAAACGCCGAATTGCTCGCCCGTCGTGAGGCGGCTGTTCCACGTGGTGTTTCGTCTGCGACCCCAATTTTCGCTGACTATGCAGAGAATGCCGAGCTTTGGGATGTTGAAGGCAACCGTTACATCGACTTTGCAGGTGGTATCGCTGTGTTGAACACTGGCCATCGCCATCCAAAGGTGATTGCTGCCGCAAAGGCGCAAGAGGATCACTATACACACACCAGTTTTCAGGTTGTGCCTTACGAGCCATATGTTGCCCTTGCTGAGCGTTTGAATGCGCTGGCACCTGGCGATCACGCGAAGAAAACGCTGTTGGTCACTACCGGTGCGGAAGCCGTCGAGAACGCGGTGAAGATTGCGCGTGCTGCGACTGGCCGCTCGGGCATTATCGCGTTTACGGGCGGCTACCATGGTCGCACGCTTTTGACGCTGGGCATGACTGGTAAGATTTCACCGTATAAGAAGGACGTCGGTCCGTTCCCTGCTGATATCTTCCGCGCACCATTCCCGAATGTTCGTGATGGGATCACTGTGAAGGATGCGATGACGGCTTTGGAAAACCTGTTCCTGACGGATGCACAGCCAGAGCGCGTTGCCGCGATTATCATCGAGCCTGTTTTGGGCGAGGGTGGCTATACGCCAGTACCGTTTGACATGCTGCGCGAGCTGCGTGCGGTTTGTGACAAACATGGCATCATGTTGATTGCTGACGAAATCCAGTCGGGCTTTGCCCGCGCTGGCACATGGTTCGCGATTGAGCATTCAGGCGTTATCCCTGATTTGATCACTGTTGCGAAATCAATGGCTGGTGGTTACCCGATCGCGGGCGTCATTGGTCGCGCTGAAGTGATGGATGCGATGATCCCTGGTGGATTGGGCGGCACATATGGCGGTAACCCTGTTGCATGTGCGGCGGCTTTGGCCGCGATTGATGTGATCGAAGACGAAGGCCTGCTGGCGCGTTCCAGCGCGATGGGCGAAACTTTCCGTGCGCGCTTTGCGGATATTGGTGCGCGTGTTGCGCCATACCGCATGTGGGATATTCGCGGTCTTGGCGCGATGATCGCGGTTGAGTTCGTCACTGATTTTGAATCGGCTGCCCCTGATGGTGCGTTGACGAAGGCCGTGATTGCGCAGGCGCTGAAGCGTGGCTTGATCCTGCTGGGGTGTGGCATGCATGGCAACGCGTTGCGGATCATGGTGCCGATCACGGCGTCTGACGAGATCATCGAAGAAGGTCTGGCGATCTTTGAAGCGGCTCTTACTGCGGCAATCGCAGAATCCTAAAGACTTGAAGAGGGCGGGCCAGATAGTGCCCGCCCTTTTTCTATCTAATTGACCAGTAGCGGCATCATCAGTGTCGCGAGGCTCAACACCAAGAAGAACCCAGCCATATCTGTGATCGTTGTCAAAAGCGGACCGCTGGCCACGGCGGGATCCTGACCGACGCGTTTGAGCAAGAGCGGCACGACGCCCCCGATGGACACGGCGATGATCGTGTTGAGCGCGAGGGCCAAGCCGATCACGAGGCCGAGGTAGGGGTTGCCCTTCCATATCCAGCAGACGATCCCGATGAGGATACCAAGGACAATCCCGTTGATGACACCGACGGAGACTTCTTTCATCCAGACGCGCATCGCGTCTTTGGGGCGCACGAGACCAAGGGAGAGTTCGCGCATGGTGACGCCCACAGCTTGGTTCCCCGAACAGCCGCTCATATCCGACACCATCGGCAGGAAGACCGCGATGGCGATGACGGCGGCGAGCGTCTCTTCATAGGCGGAGATAACGCTGGCGGCGATAATGTTGAGCACGATATTGGCCGAGAGCCACGCAAGCCTGCGCCGGGAACGGATCGCAAGCGGCATGGTCCGCAATTCATCGCCAACGATACCTTGCATACGCAATGTATCGCCCTCGGCACGAGCCAAGATTGCGGCATCAACGGCGGTGCGCGAGATAACACCAACAAGGCCATTTTCGCCATCGGTGACAGGGAACCCTAGGAAATCGTAGTCGTTGAACAAGTCTTGCAGCTCATTCAGCGAGGCATGGGCGTCGACGGTGAGCGGTGTCACCATGATTTCGGCCAGTTTCGCGCTTCGCTTGGCGGTTAACAGCCCGCGCAAGGATACAACGCCGACGGGGTTATTTGCCTCATCAACGATATAGGGGTGCTGGCCATGATAGCGTTCGAGGTCTTCGTCGTCGCTTGCGAGGCTCCGCAGAACGGCGCCAACGGTTTGATCGCTGCGGAACTGGAACGCGTCAGCGAGCATCAATCCACCTGCCGTGCCAGCATCATATTCGGCAAGGCGACGCACGTTGGCGGCGTCTTCTGGGTCGATCCCCGCGAGCAGTGCTTCGGCGTCTTCTTTATCAAGTTCACCGATCACATCGGCCTGCACGTCGGAATCGAGTTCGTCGAAAATCTTGACGGCGTGCTCGGCGTCTTGGCCTTCCATCAACACGCCAGCGAGCTCTAGCGGAGCCTCATCGATCAGGCGCGAGGCGAGTTCGGAATCGAGGAGATGGATAATTCTGTCGCGGTTTTCGGGCGCAAATTCGAGGACGATGCGCAACGCCTCACTGATCGTCACCTCATCAAGGGCGGCGTTTAGGAATGCGCTATCGCTCCGTTCAAGTGCGGCTTCAATCTGGTCGGTGATGTCGAAGTCTTCTTGGGTCTCGGGCTCGATAACGGGTGCGTTCATTCTCGGTTCCTCTTTGATGACACTAGGGCCAATCCGTCGCTTCTTCATAGCGGAAGTGTTCAAAATAATAAACAAATTCTCGGAAATCAGTTAGAAAAGCGTTGATTGACGGTGGCGGTTGTTGCTAATCTTAATTCAGCCTGATGGTAATGATCTTTCGTTTTCCGCAGATTTTGAGGCCTTTGCGTGCGCGTTGGCTTCGGGGCGCCAATGGATGGGTTTTTGGACGTTGGTAAGAGATTGGAGCAATGTGCAAAAAACTACCTGCTCTGAAAATGACAATGGGAGACGTTCATGAAGAAACTCAGGCGGCCTTTTGCCAGTAGAACAGAAGCCCAAGTGGAGTCGGGTCTTGGCGTGATCCAGTCGTCACTAACTGACCGCGTCCTCGGATCTCTCGTGAGATCACCTGTTTCCGTTCTGATTGTAAGGGCGTAAGACGTGTTGAAAGCAGAGGAAAAGATCGCTCAAAATGAGCCACTCTGCATGCACGGAGAGCTTTCCCTATGACCCCATTCGCAATTGCTGGCGTACAGATGTACGTCAACCCGCTTCAGTCTAACGTTGAAGGCATGATGCAACGCCTCGACGTCCTGATGTTGCGTTTCCCTTGGACGCAGATGGTTCTGTTTTCCGAGTTGTCGCCGTTTGGTCCGCTTGAAAAATTCAAGCTGCCGCAGGAAAATGAAGTCATCAATCGTTTCTGTGAGGCGGCGCGTCGCCACAAAGTCTGGTTGATCCCCGGTTCCATGTTCCTGACACACCCTGAAGATGGCCGCATCTATAACACATCTATCGTGATCAATCCCGATGGTGAGATCATCCGCCGGTACGCTAAAATGTTCCCGTTCTTGCCATATGAAGCGGGCGTCGCTGCGGGCACGGATTTCTGCGTGTTTGACGTGCCACAAGTGGGCCGTTTTGGCCTCTCGATCTGCTACGACATGTGGTTCCCTGAAACGACACGTCAGCTGACCAGCCAAGGCGTTGAGGTCCTTTTGCACCCTGTCCTGACCGGCACAACAGACCGTGACGCAGAGCTTGCGATTGCCCGTGCGACTGCGGCGCAGTTCCAGTGCTATGTCTTTGATGTCAATGGACTTGGCTCTGGTGGTATCGGCAAGTCATGCGTGATCGATCCGACCTCGCTTGTCCTTCACCAATCTGGTGGCCAAGAGGATATGTTCCCAATTGAGGTGGACTTATCCATGGTTCGTCGCCAACGTGAGACAGGGATGAAGGGGTTGGGACAAGTGCTCAAGAGTTTCCGAGACCGCTCGGTTGATTTCTCGGTTTATGATCGCGCAAGCGGCACCGATGACTTCTTGAAAACACTAGGACCACTCGAAATTCCGACACAGGGCTCCCGTGCAGGTTTGCACTACGATGTTCCTGCAACAAATGAAGCCGAGGTGGAATCACGAGGACCATCACAAGGGTTCTTGGAAACACCTATCTTGGGCAAAACGATAGGCGGCTGATTTGTAAAATCCTGCGTCGCGGAAACGGTGACGACGGAAACCAACAAGTCGGCCCAATAAACTGGGAGAGCGACCGATGGATTCCGTCAGCGAATACTATTCCGCGACGCAGCTGCGCACCGATCGGTGGAGCACATTACGCGAGGCCGTAAGCAAGGTCGCACGCAAGGCGCCAGCGAAGGTTGCCGCGAAGGATAGTGCGACCATCGAGGCGTTGTTTGAATCACTGGCAGTGATCGAGCCCTATTGGGCTTTTCCGGGCATGAATGCCTTTGATCACATGCGACGGCTGTTCGAACATCACAGCTATGAAGATTTGGCTTTTGCTGTTCATCGCGTCACTCGTGGATTGACGACTGGTGCTTATCGCCGCCGCAGCATTCCGCTTGAGCGCGATAGCCTCGACAAAGAAGAGCACGACGACGAGGCGCTTTTGTCGCCCGAAGCCCGCGCATTGACGCGGCCGTATTTTGAGGTGCTTATCGTCGATTCTGTCAGTGATCAGCAGGAACGCTGGCTTATCAACAACGTCTCACGCATGCGTCGACCCGAAGACCCGTTTAGTTACGAAGCTTTGGTCGTTCCGAGTCTAGAGGATGCGCTTATTGCGGTCCTGTTTAACCACAATATCCAAGCGATTGTCGTGCGTCCGGGTCTGGTGCTTAAGTCGAAGCTGGACAATGAAATCCTGCAGAAATACCTCAATCGGGCTGGCGGCAGCGACGCCTTTGAGGAATTGCACCCAGAGAACCTTGGTCCGGAGCTTTGCCGTCTGATTGCGCGGGTGCGTCCAGAGCTGGATGCCTATCTTGTGACGGATCGGTCGGTCGAGGATATCGCGGGCCATGATCTGGGGATTTGCCGCCGCGTTTTTTATAACCAAGAAGACTTCATGGAGCTGCACCTCAACATTTTGCGCGGCGTTGAGGCCCGAAATCGCACGCCGTTCTTTACGGCGCTTGTGGAGTATTCCAAAAAGCCGACGGGTGTCTTTCACGCAATGCCGATCAGTCGCGGGAAGTCGATCACGCGGTCCCATTGGATTCAGGATATGGGGGCGTTTTACGGGCCCAACATCTTCCTTGCGGAAACCTCCGCCACCTCTGGAGGCTTGGACAGTTTGCTTGAGCCGCAAGGTCCGATCAAAGAGGCGCAGGAATTGGCGAGCCGTGCCTTTGGCTCCAAACAGACCTTCTTTGCGACGAACGGCACCTCGACGTGCAACAAGATCGTGGTGCAGGCCATCGTGCGTCCGGGCGATATCGTTCTGGTCGACCGTGATTGCCACAAATCGCACCACTACGGGATGGTTTTGGCGGGGGCGGAGGTGGTCTATCTCGACAGCTATCCGCTCAATGAATATTCGATGTATGGCGCGGTGCCCTTGCGCGAAATCAAGCACCAGCTTTTGGCGCTGAAGGCAGCGGGCAAGCTCGACCGTGTGCGCATGCTTTTGCTGACCAACTGCACCTTTGACGGGTTGGTGTATAACGTCGAGCGGGTCATGGAAGAATGCCTCGCTATCAAGCCGGACCTTGTGTTTTTGTGGGATGAGGCGTGGTTCGCTTTTGCGCGGTTCAACCCGACCTACCGGCAGCGCACGGGGATGCGCACGGCCAATAACCTGCGCAAGAAGCTCAAGACCGACGAGCACATCGCGGCCTATGCGGCGCAGCAAGATAGCCTTGCGGGGGCCAGTGACGAGGAGATTCTCAACACCAGCCTGATTGCGCCACCGCATGCGCGGGTCAGGGTTTATGCGACCCAATCGACCCATAAGACGCTGACGTCCCTGCGGCAGGGTTCGATGATCCACGTGAATGACATGGACTTTAAAGGCGAAGTCGAACAGGCGTTCCACGAGGCCTATATGACCCATACCTCGACCTCGCCGAACTATCAGATCATCGCGTCTTTGGACGTGGGGCGACGGCAGGTGGAGCTGGAAGGGTTCGAGTTTGTGCAGCGCCAGATCGAGGCGGCGATGTCAATGCGGCGCGCCATTAGCTCACATCCGCTTTTGCAGAAATACTTCAAGATTCTGACCGCAGGCGACATGATCCCCGAGCAATACCGCCAAAGCGGCGTGTCGAGTTATTTTGACACCGAGCAGGGCTGGACGGATATGTGGGATTGCTGGGAGCAGGACGATTTTGTCCTTGATGCGACCCGCGTGACCCTTGCCGTTGGTGGCACGGGCTGGGACGGGGATACGTTCAAGACCAAGATTTTGATGGATAAATACGGCATCCAGATCAACAAGACCTCGCGCAACTCTGTGCTGTTTATGACCAACATCGGAACGACGCGGTCGTCGGTCGCCTACCTCATTGAGGTGCTGGTCGAGATTGCAAAAGAGCTGGACGACAAGCTGGATGACGCGTCAAAAATGGAGCGTTTGTCGTTTGACCGTCGTGTCAAAAACTTGACGGAAAACTATCCGCCGCTGCCTGACTTTAGCCGTTTCCACGATGCGTTCCGCCCTGACAACATCACGCCAGAGGGCGATATCAGAACGGCCTATTACCTGAGTTACGACGACAGAAATTGTGACTACATGGAGCTTGAAGGCGACCTGAAAGTGGCACTTGCCGAAGGCCAAGAGATCGTCTCGGCCAGCTTCATCATTCCCTATCCGCCCGGCTTTCCAATTCTTGTGCCAGGACAGGTGATCAGTAACGAAATTCTCGCTTTCATGCTCGCGCTCGATGTGAGCGAAATCCACGGCTATCGCTCTGATTTGGGCTTGCGGGTCTTTACGCCAGCGTCACTCAAAACACTGACTGACGCCAAAATACCAAAAACGAATAATAACTAAGAGAGGGTCCAACAATGGCAACAGTGCTTAAGAATATCTCTGAAATTCGCCGGTTCTTCCATCGCAACGAAGACCCGATCTATTTTATCTCGGCGACCAACTTTAACCTGTTGGGTCTGGATGAATGGGTCAAAAACTTCAAATATATCTGCTATATCGACTGTTATGGCGGCAAGCACCCGAACGTGTTTTGCCCGTCAGAGCAACCGCATGCGGAATTCCAGTCGATTGAGGACATCAACAACTATTTGCTCCAGCACAAAGAGGTCATCGACTTCATTAAGCGCCGTGGTGGTAAGCCGAAGTTTGTGTTTCTGATGTTCGACGAAGAGACGGAGCGTCTGTCCAAGGAATTGGGCGCGGAGGTCTGGTTCCCGAAGGCAAAGCTGCGCACCAAGATGGACAACAAGATCGAAACCGTGCGTATCGGCAATAAGGCGGGCGTGCCCTCTGTGCCCAACGTGCTGGCCGAGGTCAAAAATTATGAAGACCTCAAGAAGACCTGCGAGAAGGCTGGGATTGGTCACGATCTGGTGCTGCAATCTGCCTTTGGCGATAGCGGGCACACGACGTTCTTTATCAAATCTGAGGCCGACTTCCGTCGTCACGAGCATGAAATCGTCGGCGAGGGCGAGATCAAGATCATGAAGCGGATCGATTGCCGTGGTTCTGCGATTGAGGCATGTGCGACCAAAGAGGGCACAATTGTTGGCCCGCTGATGACCGAACTTGTCGGCTTTAAAGACCTGACGCCGTATCGCGGTGGCTGGTGTGGTAACGAAATCCTTTCCACGGCCTTCCCGCCCAAAGTGCGCCAAGAGGCCCGCGAGCTGACCTTCAAGTTTGGTGAGCAGCTGCGCAAAGAAGGTTATCGGGGTTACTTTGAGCTCGACTTCTTGATTGACAAAAAAACCAACGATATCTGGTTGGGCGAATTGAACCCACGGATCACGGGGTGCTCGTCTATGACGAACCACGCGGCATTTGCCCATGCGGATGCGCCGTTGTTCCTGTTCCACTTGCTTGAATTCTCAAAGAAGAAATTCGACCTTGATACGACCGAGTTGAATAACCGTTGGGCCAACCCCGACATGATCGATAGCTGGTCGCAGATGGTCATCAAGCACACCGATGATAGCGTCGATATCTGCACCCAGGTTCCTGAGACGGGCATTTACAAAATGCTCGAAGATGGCCGCGTTGTGTATGATCGTTTCGACTATCACCGTCGTGCGGTTGAGTCCGAGAACGAAGCGTTCTTCTTGCGGATTTTGCGGCCCGGTGACTACCGTTATGAAGGTGCCGACATTGGTATTCTCGTGACGCGTGGCCGCTCCATGACCAAATCTTTCCAGCTTAACGAGCGGGCCAAGAAATGGATCCACGGGATCAAGCAATCCGTCCATGGTCAGCCGATTGCGGTCGCACATGCGGGCCCTGCGTCTGATTTTAAGATTATGTAGGGAGCAGCCATGCTTTGGCGCGCGATACATGAAGATCTGCCCGGCCCGAAATGGGCTGGGCTTTTCGCCGAATACTGGTCGGAATATCAACGTTGGTGGCTCAAAGAGGGCAACGCAGCGCGACCCAGCTATTTGGAATGCAGACGCGCGATACAACACCATATGCCTGAAATTGTGCCGCTTTATGATAATCTTTGCGAACTAGCAGGCGGTGGAGATCAAGCGGCGCGATTTTTGAGCTTCTATTGCCCGCCGCCTTATTTGTCGGGCTGTAGTCAGGCGATTTGGACGGGCAAAGAGCCTGTCTTGGTCCGCAATTACGATTACAATCCCCGCGCCTTTGATAGCCTGCTTTTGCGGACTGCTTGGCAAGGTCGTAAGGTGATTGGGACGACAGACGGGCTTTGGGGTCTTGTAGACGGGATGAACGACGCGGGACTTGCGATTTCGCTGACGTTCGGCGGGCGGCGTGTGGTCGGGACCGGATTTGGCGTGCCGTTGATCTTGCGCTACGTTTTGCAGACCTGCACGACGACAGAGGAAGCTGGCAAAGCATTGGCCCGTTTGCCGACGCACATGAGCTATAACGTGACTGTTTTGGACAGAAAGCGGAACTATTTGACGGCGATGATGGCGCCTGACCGGCCTGCGATTATCACGCATGCGGCGGTGGCCACGAATCACCAAGAAAACATCGAGTGGGTGAGCCACGCACGCGCAACGGCGACGGTGGAGCGGGAGCGGTATTTGCTGCAACGCCTGTCATTGCACCGCGAACCGTTGGAGAAATTCGTCGGCGCATTTATGCGGCCGCCGCTCTATTCTACCGCGTTTAGGGCGGGGTTTGGCACGCTATACACCGCGATTTATCGGCCACGGAAAGGTGTGATGGAAGTCCGCTGGCCCGGCACGACGTGGACCCAATCGTTTGATACGTTTCAAGAAGGCAGCCGACAGGTCGATATACCTGGAACCGAATGACAACAGGTTTTCATTTTCGATTGATTTGGTAACGAGGGGCCCCCGGATGTGGAGGCCCGCACCGTTTAATTTATTTAATTTCGCCCATGCAGAGATATTTGATTTCAAGGAAATCTTCTGTCCCGTATTTGGAACCTTCGCGACCAAGTCCCGACTGTTTAACGCCGCCAAATGGGGCGACTTCGGTTGAGATCAGGCCCGTGTTGATGCCAACCATGCCTGTCTCAAGCGCCTCTGCAACGCGCCATACACGCGCCAAATCGCGGCTATAGAAATAGGCTGCGAGACCGAATTCGCTGTCGTTCGCCATGGTGATGACTTCGGCTTCACTGTCGAATTTGAACAGCGGGGCGACGGGGCCGAATGTTTCTTCGCGGGCAACTTTCATGCTTGAGGTGACGCCAGTGATGACGGTCGGGTGAAAGAATGTGCCGCCAATGTTGGAACGTGTGCCGCCAGAGATGACAGTTGCACCTTTGGACACGGCGTCGTTGATATGGTCTTCGACCTTGGCCAGTGCCGCCTCGTTGATTAGCGGACCAGTGGTGACGCCCTCAGCGAATCCGTCACCGATTTTGAGTTTCTCGGTTGCGATCTTCAGCTTTTCGGCGAAGGCGGCATAGACGCCAGCCTGCACATAAATACGGTTGGCGCAGACACAGGTTTGTCCGTTGTTGCGGTACTTTGCGATCATCGCGCCCTCGACCGCCGCGTCAAGATCAGCGTCGTCGAAGACGATGAAAGGGGCATTGCCGCCGAGTTCCAAGGACATCTTTTTGATCGTGTCAGAGCACTGGCTCATCAGGATTTTGCCAACCCGCGTAGACCCTGTGAAGGTGATTTTGGCGACTTTTTCATTTGCGCAGAGTTCTTTGCCGACGCCAGAGCTATCCGACGAAGGGATCACGTTGAAGACGCCAGCGGGAATGCCAGCGCGTTCGGCCAAGACAGCCATCGCGAGCGCGGAGAGTGGTGTGAGTTCGGCGGGGCGTGCGACGAATGTGCAGCCCACCGCGAGGGCAGGGGCTACCTTGCGGGCGATCATCGCGTTGGGGAAGTTCCACGGTGTGATTGATCCGACAACGCCGATAGGCTGCTTCAGAATAACGATACGTTTGTCGCGCTGGTGACCTGGAATGACATCACCGTAAACCCGCTTTGCCTCTTCGGCGAACCACTCGATAAAGCCCGCGCCATAGAGGATTTCGCCGCGTGCTTCTGGCCATGGTTTGCCCATTTCTGCGGTCAGGATTGTTGCAAGATCATCGGCATTGGCGATCATGAGATCATACCATTTCCGAAGGACTGTCGCCCGTTCTTTGCCAGTCCAAGATGCCCAATCAGATTTCGCAGCATAGGCCGCGTCAATCGCTGTGGTTGTATCGGCAACCGTGAGGTCTGCGACGTTTGTTATGGTTTCGCCTGTCGCAGGGTTCATGACGGGAAATGTCTTATCCTTTGCAAGCCACTGGCCGTTCACGTAGCCACGTGTTTCGAGAAGAGATGGGTCGTTAAGCTTGAGATTTGTCATTTAGGATCCGCCGAATGTCAGCCTGTGCTGTTTAATATATTGGGTCGAAGCTGGGTTTGCCGTAGCCTTTGGGATATGTCCAGAGGATAACGTGACGACAGGGGCGCTGGACAATTCGGGCGCGTCCATGCACCAATTTACCAAATCCCATTTCATCGGAGCATAGCCGTGTCTGACAACAGCAATCGTAAACCATCTCTCACCACACGGGTTGCGCAAGCGCTTCGGTTTATCGAGGCGGAAACAGGCGCTGTTGTCCCGTCGATCCAGCCTGCCGCGACCTACGCTCGCGATGAGAATTATGACATTCGCAAACCGTATTTCTATCGCCGCGATGGGAACCAAGCGACGTCTCATGCGGAGGCGATCATTGCTGAATTAGAGGGTGCTGCGGACTCGCTTTTGTTTGCTTCTGGCATGTCGGCATGCACGGCGGTGATTGAACATTTGCCGACGGGTGCGCATGTCGTGGCCCCGCGTGTGATGTATCATGGGGTTTTGCATCAGCTACAGACATACGCCGCGAACGGGCGGATCACGCTGGATTTCTACACGGCGGGGAATTTGGGCGAATTGGCCGAAGCCGTCGCGCGGCAAAAGCCGTCGCTGGTTTGGGTCGAGACGCCAAACAACCCGAATTGGGAGGTGACCGATATCGAGGCCGCGTCGAAGATCGCTCATGACGCTGGTGCAAAGCTAATCGCGGATTGCACTGCGACGCCACCCAATATCACCCGCGCGCTTGATCTTGGGGCGGATATTTCGTTCCACTCGGCGACGAAATACCTTAACGGGCATTCGGATATTACGGCGGGTGTTTTGTCGGTGCGCGAAATTGGTCCTTATTGGGACGAGATCGTTTTGATCCGCAAATTACAGGGGACGGTGCTCCATTCCTTTGACGCCTATATGTTGATCCGTGGGATGCGGACGCTCTTTTTGCGCGTCGAGAAATGCTGCAAAAATGCGATGGCGGTGGCGAAGCATTTTGAAGGCCATAAGCATGTGGAGGTTGTCCACTATCCTGGCTTGCCGAGTGATCCAGGGCATGAGGTCGCGAAGCGGCAGACGAATGGTCAGTTTGGTGGGATGCTTTCGATTGTCGTGGCTGGCACAGAGCAGACCGCAATTGACGTCGCTCGCTATTGCGAGGTGTTCTATCCTGCCACGTCGCTAGGCGGTGTTGAAAGCCTGATTGAGCATCGCAAAACCGTGTCGGGGGTTGGTTTCCCCGTGCATCCGCGCCTGTTGCGATTGTCTATCGGGATCGAGGACGCGGATGACTTGATCTATGACCTAGAGCAAGCCATCGCGCGGGCGACGTCCTAGGCGATCAACGCAGTGCGCTGGCCGCCTCGAATTGCGACAGGTACACTTTGCCTGTCAGTTCGGAGAGGAAATGTGCACGTTGCAGCACGTCCATGACGGGGCCTTTGACCTCTGACAGGTGCAATTTGACGTCCATCTCTGCCAAGCGGCTATTGATCGTCTCAAGCGATTCCAATGCGCTTAGGTCGATTTCATTAATTGCACAGCATTGCAGGACAACGTGGCGCACGCCTTTGTCTCGGGCGACGCGGTCATAGATTTTGTCCTCGAGGAAACGCGCATTGGCAAAATACAGGCTCTCGTCGACACGTAGGTTTACGACCGACGGATTTGTCTCGACCTTGTGTCGCAGGATGTTGCGGAAATGCTCTGTACCGGGAACAAGGCCAACTTCTGCGATGTGCGGTTTCGAAGATTTGTAGAGATGCAGCAGGATAGAGAGACCAACACCAGCCGAGACACCGACCTCAACACCCATAGCGAGGGTCAGGAGGATCGTTGCGAGAACGGCGGCAAAGTCCGCCTTGGAGTAGGCCCAGCTGCGTTTCAGGATGCTGAAATCCACAAGGCTCAGCACGGCAACTATGATCGTTGCGGCGAGCGTTGCTTTGGGCAAAAAGTAGATCAGCGGTGTCAGGGCCAAGGCAGCAATTGCCAATCCAACGGCGGTATATGCACCAGCGGCAGGGGTCTCTGCGCCGGCGTCAAAGTTCACCACGGAGCGGGAAAAACCACCTGTGACAGGGAAGCCGCCCGTGAAAGCAGCACCCAAGTTGGCAGCGCCAAGGCCGATCAATTCTTGGTCGGGATCAATGCGCTGCCGCTTTTTCGCAGCAAGAGTTTGTGCGACAGAGATCGATTCCACAAAGCCGATGATCGAGATGAGGAAAGCTGGCAATAGGAGTTGGCTCAGGAGTGTGGGAGAGAGGGACGGCATGGTGAGCGGTGGCAAGCTTTGCGGGACCGCTCCAACGATTGCGACGCCTTTATCGGCTAAGCCAAAGAGCCAAACGGCGAGGGTTGTGACAACGACACCAGCAACAGGGCCTGCTTTGGTCAATACGTCGGCCAGTGTCGCGCCGACGCCCATGCTGCGTAGCAAGGGTTTGAGCCCCTTGCGAACCCAGAAGAGAAATGCGGTGGCGAGGACGCCAATGGTTAGGGTGATGAAGTTCACCTCGCTGATATGCGTGATCAAACCGTGCACCATGTCGATCAGGTTTTCACCCTCACCCTTGATACCAAGGATATGCTTTAGCTGACTTGTCGCGATCAGAACGCCCGACGCGGTGATAAAGCCCGCGATGACAGGGTGCGACAGAAAGTTCGCGACGAAGCCAAGACGGAACACACCCATCGCGAGCAAGATCGAGCCCGAGAGGAAAGCAAGCGAAAGTGCGGCAACGGCATAGCCTGCAGTCCCTTGATCTACGATCTTACCAAGGGCGGCGGCAGTCATGAGCGAAACAACGGCGACGGGGCCAACTGCCAGCGCGCGACTTGTCCCGAAGATTGCGTAGAACAGGATCGGCGCAATCGAAGCATAAAGGCCTGCTTCCGGCGGTAAACCTGCGAGCAGAGCATAAGCGAGCGATTGCGGGATCAACATGATCGTCACGATAAGGGCTGCGATCATGTCATTTGTGAACGCAGATTTGTTATATGTTTTGCCCCATGTCAAAATGGGTAAGTAACGGGTGATCAAGCTAGTCATTTGGATATTCTCAGATGAGGGAGGTTCCCTCGCGCAGATTTGCACGAGGGGTATTGGGCGGTATTATTCGGCAGAGATCTTCGTCGGTTTGGCCATCCATTCACGGCCCTTTAGCATGGCTTTCCAATAGATCGGCGGCAGAATTTTTTCCTTGAGGAACCATGCGGCGCGTGACGGCTTTGTGCCATCGACGAGGTATTTCGGGAAGCTGGGAAGCATGACGCCGCCATAGCCAAACTCGGCGAGAACGATCTTGCCGCGCTCGACGGTCAACGGGCAGGAACCATAGCCATTGTATTGCGCGACGGGTGCGCCGCCGCGAATATCGGAGATGACATTTTCGGCCACAACGGGTGCTTGCATACGCGCGGCAGCGGCCGTTTTTGCGTTTGGCGCATTCATGACGTCACCCAGCGACCAGATGTTCTGGAAGGTCTTGTGGCGCAGGGTTGTCTGGTCCACGTCTACCCAGCCAGCGGCATCGGCGAGAGGTGACACGCGTATGAAATCGGGTGCGGTTTGCGGTGGGCAAACGTGCATCATGTCGAAGTCCATCTCGACCCGCTCGACAGGCGTGTCGGGCTTGGTTACATCAAACCACGCTTTCTTCGCCGCGCCGTCAACGGCGACGAGGTTGTGGAAAAAATTGAGGCTAGCATCGTATTTCTTGACGTATTCCATCAGGGCTGGAACGTAGTCTTTTACCCCGAAAAGAACGCCACCTGCGTTGTTAAACTGGATGTCGATGTCTTTGAGAACGCCACGACGGAACCACGCGTCGCCAGATAGATACATCGCTTTTTGCGGCGCACCTGCGCATTTGATGGGCATTGGCGGTTGGGTGAAAATTGCGCGACCTTTCTTGAGGCCTTGCACAAGCTCCCATGTGTAAGGAGCCAAATCGTAGCGGTAGTTTGAAGTTACGCCGTTTTTACCGAGCGTCTCGGACAGGCCCTCAATGCGGTCCCAATCCAGCTTGATCCCCGGACAGACGATGAGGCGTTTGTATTGCACGACGCGGCAGCCTTCGAGGATGACGCTGTCAGAGGCGGGTTCAAAAGCAGCGACGGCGGATTTGATCCAAGTGACGTCCTTTGGGATCAGTGACCCCATCGTGCGCGAGGTCTGCTGGGCGTCGAAGATGCCGGCGCCGACCATTGTCCACCCAGGTTGGTAGTAGTGGATATCGGCAGGGTCGATGATGGCGATTTCGATGTTTGGCTCGCGGGCCTTCAAGCTGGATGCAACAGCGATGCCTGCCGCGCCTGCGCCGACAATAACAACATCATAGGAGGCGTCTATCGTGTCCGTTGTTGTTTTGCCGCCATTCGCAATGCGCCGCGCGACGCCGCCCATGTCATAGCCAGCGGCCTTGGTCACTGCGAGGATTTTGGCGAGCGGTAAAGTGCTTGCTTGCGACAATGACCAAAGCGTCGCGGTGCGGGTTCCCGTGCGGCAATAGCCAAGCACTGGTCCAGGCAGCGCGATCAAGGCCTCGCGGAAGGCGGCGACCTCGGTATCGGTAACTTTGCCCGCGACGATGGGCAGGTAATGTGTCTCTAATCCGAGCTTTTTCGCAGTTTTTTCGATTTCTGCAAATGTAGGTTGGTCGCCTGCTTCGCCGTCGGGGCGGTTACAGATGATTGCTTTGAACCCTTGCTCCTTTGCCGATTTGATATCCGCGATCGAGAGTTGTGGGCTCACTGACAGTTCGCTGGTGAGGGTCTTAACTTCCATGATCTTTCTCTCTGTGTTGGTAAGTCCCGATAGCGGGTCAAGGGTTTCGTGAGGGCGCGATTAGCTGGCAGTTTTTGATAGTGCCGTGATTTGGTCTAGGTCGAGAATAGTGATCTTGCCGCGTGATTGCTCGACCCAGCCACGGCGACTGAATTCTTGTAATTGGCGGGAAATCACCTCTCGGGCAGTACCCAATTCGACGGAAAGCATTTGGTGTGTCGTGGCAATGGTACCCTGTGCGTCGGCCAAGGCGATTAGTTTCTGGGCGAGGCGCACATCAATGCGCTGAAAGGCGACCTCGTCAATCATTGTGAAAAGTTCGGTGATCCGTTTGGAGAACGCAGAAAACACAAAGTCGCGAAAGACCGTAGATGTTCCCACCAACATGTCAAAGGCCGCGCGGGGGATGGTGACGGCGCTCACTTTTGTCTCTGTGATACCCTCGGCGGAATAGGCCTCATGGGACAAGAGGCAAGCCGTCGTCAAAACACAGCTTTCACCTGCATTGATCCGGTAGAGAACGATTTCATGTCCGTTTTCGGAGGTTTGCTGAACACGCACTGTCCCATCCAGTAGCAACAGCATGTTTTCGGGTGATTTTCCGGGTCCGAAGATTATGGTCTTGGCTGGGACAGAGACGACCTTGCTATGCGCCGCCAAGTATTGCGCGGCGGAGGGTTCAAGGGTTTTCAAACCGTCAAATCGTTTTGTCCAGTCGGGGTTCATCATTGTTTCGCCTCGGGTGTAGAGGCCAATTCTAGCGGTGCGATCCGCTCTAAAAGCTGATCCCGATTGGCCGAAATATCGGCGATAGTAAGACCATCTAGCACATCCATAAAAGCCTTTGTTGCTTCGCGAATTTTGCGCGATAACGTGCAAATCCCAATAAGAGGGCAGGAATTCTTATCGGGGTTAAAACATTCAACCACATCCAGCGGGCCTTCGGTCGTGCGAACCACCTCGCCCACGGTGATGTCAGTGGCGGGCCTGCTGAGGCGGAAACCGCCGTTTCGTCCGCGAACAGTTTGCAGGTAATTAGCTTTGCCAAGTTCGTGAACGATCTTAACAACATGGGGGCGAGACAGCTTGTGGATGGCAACCACATCATCGACGCGAATCAAAGCTGGCGCCTTGATCGCGGCTAACTGCATGGAACGCAGGGCATAATTTGTGTAGCTGGTCAGTTTCATGCTGCATCCTATTGCCTCAATCAAACATATATTCAAACTATTGATTTTGTAAATGTGTTTTGCCTGTATTGGGCAAAATAAGTTCTATTACGAATATAAGGATACAAAGACGAAACGTATCAAACACCTTGCCATAATTGCAGCACTCATCCCGCAACTGGGCCTCGCGCAAGGGCTAGCGCCCAGTGGGCATTTATTCTTAATTGGGATTTCAATGATGACGGGATGGTGAGCGCGGATGAGTTTGCTGCGAAGGCAGCGGACTGGTTCGCGACGATAGATCGCGATGGTGACGGCATGATCATATCAAAGGATTTTGGTCCTCAAAACAACTAGCCGAACATAAAACCCGCCGCACATAATGCGGCGGGTCGTTTAGGGTGAGTGGACTAGCAGTCTTTGCAGGTTTTAATACCGATTATGCGGTAGATCGGGCAGAAATTCAAAAATGCCGTCGCAACTAGAATGATGCCAACCCATCCCCAAACGCCAATTGTGCCCGTGACCGCAAGAACGATCAAAAGCGCACCGATGATCAAGCGTGCGAGACGGTCGATGCCGCCCATATTTTTAGCAAGTGCCATGTCAATTCTCCTGTGTTTCTACGACACTCTAACAGGAAAACTCAAAAAGCTTCAGTGACATAGTCACCGTAGGAAAAGAAAATGACTTTTGCGTTCAGTTAGCGGCCGACGATGGCCTCATATCTCTCAAATAACGTTGCTGTATTTTTGGTTTGGCTGGTTGCCACGGGCGTATCGTTACCGCCTCTCGAAATGAGAACGCTTACCTCATAGAGGACCTTCGCAGCATCAAGCCGATTTGCCACTGTAAGGTATTCGGGCGACCAGTCTGGTGCAAATTTTTGTTTGAATTGGCGCAGGCCTGCGAAGTGATAGAATTGCTCTCCATTGCGAAACAGAAAGCTTCCGACCCTGTGCCATAATGGAGCCAAGCGGTGCTGCTCAAAACCGGATAGGGGCGACGCTCCGAGGCAGAAAGCACCAAACCCGTTTTCGTGCCCCCACAGGAGGATCCCTGCAAAAAGCCCATCAATGGATGAGACTGGCCCCTTCGGATCGTAACGCATCAGGTCTATCGAAAGCTCTGATTTGTCACCTGTTTTCATAATATTCGCAAAGGCGGTGATCCGTCCTGTCGTTGTGTGGCGCAGGACGCCAATATCAAATTCATTGAGATAGGCCTTATTGAATGCCCCGAGGGAGAACCCCTTTTCGTGCCCCAATTTATTGGCGAGCCATGCGTCCGAAATCTCGCGTAAGTTGTCGAAATCACGATCTATATGTCCTTCGGGAATGATCTCGAAGAGGTAGTTTTCGGCTTCGACCCGCAGCTTTCCGTTGCGCCACGCACGCCGCTTTGGCCCTTTGAGCGAAAAGTCTTTGAGATCAACATGCGCCACTTCGCCGATTTTCAGAATCTGGAGGCCAAGATCTAAGAATGTTGGTAAAAAGCGGTCCGACACCCGGTAGAACGCGCAACGTCGACCCATCTTGTCGGCCAGCTCGCGGAATTGCCAAAGGGCGGCGATACACGCGGATTTTTCGCCCACGGGATCACCCTTGCAAATCAAGGTACTTCCCGTGTCCGCATAGGCCAAGAAGGCGTGGCCATCCTCGCTAATCACAAAGCGTTTGTCGCCGGTCAAGGCAATGCCAGCTTCGGCAAAGGTGGCCCGCTTTGCGATGTTGCGAACCACTTCTGGAATGGGTTGAGGCCGCAACCGCGTTGCCTGTTTGGTCAAAAGCGCATTGAGCAAGAGCGCGGCAAGTATGACGGACGTGACAAGCGTTGCGCGAAAGAACCGTGAGGGATCGTCATGCCATGCAAGTTTCCACCAAAGCGCATCGGTGAATTGCACGTGAACATGGGCGACAAACCCAATCCAAGCCATCGCTGCGGTCAACGCACAAACGGTCAGGATCCAACGCAGATTCAACGTCGGTCCTGTGTGAAAACTCGCACGATAAAACGCAGGACGGAAAATCCACAAGACAGCCATGGCAACGGCCAATGTGGTCGCTTCTTCCCAATCAAAACCCTTTAGAAGGGAAACAATCAAGCCCACCGCAGTAAGCGTCATTGCGACCAGCCATGCCCGAAACATTCGCCGATAAAGCCCGCGCGCAACGATCATCAGCAACACACCGCTGATGCTGCCGATCAAATGCGAAAGCTCGATCAGCCCTAGAGGAAGAACGTGTCGCAAAAGGGCGAGGCGCATGGGATCCGTCGGCAGGCCACCCGACAGCAGCAGGACGGCGCCCGACAGCATTGCAATGCCTGCCGCGACAAAAGGGATCACCTTTTCGCATGACTTCTGGATGGCGACTACATTTTTCCGCAGGAGATCAAGGTGCGCGTGCAGCCATATAATGAGTAAACCAACGATCGCAATTGCTGCCGGAACAACGGTATAGATGACGCGGTAAAGCGCGATTGCGACCATCACATCAGATCGCCCCATGGCCCCAAGTCCTGCGATGATCGTAGCATCAAATACACCAAGTCCGCCGGGTGAATGGCTCAGCACACCTAACCCGAGTGCGATGGTGAAAAGCCCTACAAAGTGGATGAAATTTTGGGTCAAATCTGCAGGCAGGAGCACATAAAGTGTCAGCGCAGTTGCGATAAGATCAAGAACCGTGATGAGAGTGAGGCTTACCCCGATACGCGCCTCGGGCAATTCGATTTTTATTGCGCCAATGCCGAGAGACCGTTCCTGTTGCCAAGTCCATTTGAAATAGGCGAAAATGAGCGTTAGGAGTGCCGCGCCCGTTAACATCACATAGGTGCTCGGGATGGACAGAATACCGGCAAAACCGGTTGAATTCACAACCATGACCACGCCGATAATAGTCCAAAGGCCCGCAAAAAACGCCGCCCATGCTGTCGCCATGAGTTTTGCCACTGCGCCGAGCGAAACGCCGCGGGAGGTGTAGGCCTTGAAGCGGATCGCACCGCCCGTCAGCCATGAAAAACCGAACAGGTTTGAGACTGCCATGCTGCTGCTGCCTGTTAGTAACAGAACACCGCGAGGAATTTTTACGGACGAATAAAGAGGTAGGATCAACGTATCGTAAAGCCCCAGCAGGAGGTAACTGACAATCATCGCTGCGAAGGAAAGAGCAAGTGTGCCAGTGCCATAACTACGCGCGTCGGCCTTGATCTCCGCAAGGCTGATCCCTGTGGTGAAATGCGATAAGCCGTAGAGCGCGATGCCCATAATCGCCAATGGTGCAATCATGCGCACAGCGGAATGGGCGAGCAATGATTTGCGAGTATCGGTGCCATCATTTGCAGGGCGTGTCGAAAGCATTGATGGTATCCTCATGAACTTTATTGACCGAAATCGTAGAGCCCTCGTTGGGTTACGCATGGTCTGACACACTGCTTGTGTCTCGTTCATAAAGAGTGAATTTAACCCGAAATATCGCGGGTTTAGCTAAACGGTATCGATCAAAATCGAATAGTGTTTTACCAAAATTATTGAGGTATTGGCGACCAGAGCGCCGCCAATACCAAAGGTGTTTTACGCGAGATCGAAGCGGTCGAGGTTCATCACTTTGGTCCATGCAGCGACGAAGTCTTTGACGAACTTCTCGCCTGCGTCGGCAGAACCATAGACCTCGGCCAAGGCGCGCAGGATCGAGTTAGACCCAAACACGAGATCGACGGAAGTTGCTGTCCATTTCGCCGCACCGGTTTTCCGATCCTTGCCATCGTAGCTGTTTTTGGATGTAGCCGTCCAAACGGTGCCCATGTCCAAAAGGTTCACGAAGTAGTCGTTGCTCAGCGTATCTTTCTTGTTGGTGAATACGCCATTTGCAGAGCCGTCGGTGTTGGCCCCAAGCACGCGCATTCCGCCGACGAGAGCAGTCATTTCCGGACCGGTGAGGGTCAAGAGTTGTGCCTTGTCGACCAGCATCTCTGCTGGTGTTGCCCGTACGGTTTTGCCGTGGAAGTTACGGAAGCCGTCAGACTTTGGCTCAAGCCACGCGTAGCTCTCCACATCAGTCTGCTCTTGAGTCGCATCAGTGCGTCCGCCAGTAAATGGCACGGCCACTGCGTGGCCCGCATTCTTGGCCGCCTGCTCGACCGCCGCTACACCACCAAGCACGATCAGATCAGCAATAGACACTTTATTTGCCCCGAACTCGGCTTGGATGCCTTCGATAATCCTTAAGGTCGAAGACAATTCCGCAGGGTTATTCACTTCCCAGTCTTTCGCAGGTGCAAGACGGATGCGCGCGCCGTTGGCGCCGCCGCGTTTGTCAGACCCACGGAAGGAGGCGGCAGAGGCCCATGCGGTTTTGACCAATGTTGCGACTGGCAAAGCAGCGAGAAGCTTACCCTTCAGTGTTGCGATGTCGGAGTCAGAAAGTGGTGCCGCTGTTGGTGCTGGCACGGGATCTTGCCACAACTCTGGTTGTGCCGGGACGAGTTTACCCAATCCTAATTCGTACGGACCCATGTCGCGGTGCGTAAGTTTGTACCACGCCTTTGCGAAGGCAGCGGCGAACTCTGCTGGGTTTTCGTGGAACCGTTTCGAGATTTTCGCGTAGGCTGGGTCTTCGCGCAGGGCAAGGTCGGCTGTCGTCATCATTGGCGCGTGTGTGCGTGACGGATCATGCGCATCTGGCACGGTGCCTTCGCCGCCGATGGCTGTCCATTGGTGTGCGCCTGCGGGGCTTTTCGTCAGTTGCCACTCGAAGCCAAACAGCGTGTCGAAATAACTGTTGTCCCAAGTGATTGGCGTTTTTGTCCAAGCGCCTTCGATGCCTGAAGAAATCGCATCAACGCCGACGCCGGAGCCCATGCTGTTTTTCCAGCCAAGACCTTGCTGCTCAAGCGGAGCGCCTTCTGGTTCTGGACCAACAAACTGGTTCGGGTCACCTGCACCGTGGCATTTACCAAAGGTGTGACCGCCGGCAACGAGAGCGACTGTCTCTTCGTCGTTCATCGCCATGCGCTTGAATGTATCGCGGATGTCGTGTGCGGACAGCTTTGGGTCAGGGTTGCCGTTTGGCCCCTCTGGGTTCACGTAGATCAGACCCATTTGTACCGCGCCAAGCTCGCCGATCAACTCGCGTGCGCCTTCATAGCGTTCATCGCCGAGCCATTCGGTTTCTGGACCCCAGTAGATGTCTTCTTCAGGCTCCCAGATGTCTTCACGACCACCAGCAAAACCAACGGTCTCGAAACCCATCGATTCGAGGGCGACGTTGCCCGTGAGGATCATCAGGTCGGCCCAAGACAGCTTGCGGCCATATTTCGCTTTGATAGGCCAGATCAGGCGGCGAGCCTTGTCGAGGCTGACGTTGTCAGGCCAAGAGTTGAGCGGCGCAAAACGCTGGCTGCCGGATGTTGCGCCACCGCGACCATCGCCAACGCGGTATGTGCCAGCAGAGTGCCACGCCATACGGATGAAGAAGGGGCCGTAATGGCCATAGTCAGCAGGCCACCAGTCATGGCTATCGGTCATCAAGGCGCGCAAATCGGCGATGACGGCGTCGAGGTCGAGTGTTTTGAACTCTTCGGCATAGTTAAAGTCGTCGCCCATTGGGTTGGACTGCGGTGTGTTCTGGTGAAGCACTTTGAGGTTCAACTGTTCTGGCCACCAATGTTGGTTGGCTGAACTGCCTTTTGCTGTGCTCGTGTGGCCCATTACAGGGCATTTTCCAAAGCCATTTCCGTCCATGATGATCTCCAATCTGGGTTATTTTGGCCGAAGTGTAGCAAATCAAATGAATTAGTTTAAGTTGTATTTTCTGATCGATACGATAAGTTTTAATTATGGCGGAATTTACTCTCAAACAGCTTCGATATTTCGAAGCATTGGCGCGGCACCTGCATTTTGGTCTTGCAGCGGATACGTGTTCTATTTCGCAACCCGCGCTTTCGATGCAAATCAAAGAGTTAGAAGAAATCATTGGCGCGGCCTTGTTTGAACGGTCGGCCCGGCAAGTCAGGCTTACCCAATTTGGGCGAATGTTTGAGCAGCGCGCGCGCGATATCTTGCGGTCGATTGATGACCTAAGTGATCTTGCGCGTGCATCCCAATCGCAGTTGACGGGTACTTTCAGGTTGGGAATGATCCCGACAATTGCGCCATATCTACTCCCGAAGTTCCTCCGGAATATGCGCAAAAGTTACCCTGAACTTGACCTGATAATTCGTGAAACCCTGACGCCGCGGTTAATTCAAGAGCTTGCTGACGGGAGGTTAGACGCTGCCATGGTTGCATTGCCAGTCAACGAAACTGCATTTGATGAGGTCGAGATATTTAGGGAAGATTTTGTGCTTATTCGTCCACTTGCGGATGCCCAAAAACCGATCCCAAGTGCGGATATGTTGCGCGATATGCGCTTGCTGCTTTTGGAGGAGGGGCACTGCTTTCGCGATCAGGCGCTGGCGTATTGCGGTGCACGGACAGCGCGCGCGTGGAAGGGGCTGGATGGATCATCTTTGTCAACTTTGGTGCAAATGGTCGATGCGGGAATGGGGGTGACGCTTTTGCCGGAGATGGCGATTGATGTCGAAACGCGGGCAGCAAACGTAGACGTAAAGCGGTTCGATGGTATTGCGCCTTCACGGACCATCGGCATGATTTGGCGTAAATCCAGCCCACTTGGCGCGCAAATTCGCGTTCTTTCCGACGTGGTCAACGCGTCTTGCCGTGCCGTCCCCCCAGAAAACGACACGGTGCCTGACTAATTCGTAGCCGCCGCGACACCTGTTGTAATCAAGGATGGTGTCATTTGTTGAATAACGCGGTTCCAGCGGGTAACGGGTTGTTCGGCCACGAAGATTATGTCGTTCGGCCTCAATTCAAATGCGGCCGCGAGCGTGAAGTTGGCCGCATTGGTCGCGTCCAAATTCCAAGCCGTGACGGCCCCAGTCGCATCAGAGGCACGCAAAACATAAATCTGGCTGACGTCGCCTGTTTTCAGTGGAATACCACCGCCCTCATCGAAAAGGGCGTCGGCGAGGTTCGCGTGTTGTTCATAGGGGAGCGGGAAGCGTCCTTGTTTGCCGACTTCGCCTGTCAGATATACATAGTCTCTCTTTTCGGCACCTAAAGCGCCCCGCGATTGGAAGTTGTCGCGTGCTTCATTCAGATCATTTCGGCGCAAGCCGATCTCGACGTTGAGCTCGTTCAAGGCCGCTTGGCGGGATTGTTGGCGCAATTGGGTTAAGGTAATTTGCTGCGCAAAATAGGCTTGCGCATCCGCAAGGTCATAGGATGTATCAACGAATACGCTATCCCCATCCACGAGACGAATGCGACGCATTGAAGGGTCTGACAGATAATCGTTAAGCGCAATTTCATAGAGCGCGCCATCCCGATAAATCCGTAATGCCCCATAGTCCTGATTTGCCACCGCAATTCCGCCAGCGTCGGCAATCGCTTCATCGAGGTAGAGGGGGGCTAAGGTAATCGGGGCAACGGTAGGACGGCCAACAGCGCCGCCAATTGCAACCTTGTGGGAGTTAAACTCAGCAATTTCGATGCTAAACGTTGGATCGATTTGGTTCTCGACCAACTGCTGGAAAAGCGTTGCTTCGGCATCCTCAAGGGTCAAGCCTGCGACCAGAACGCGGCCAATCCGCGGAATATTGATCGAGCCATCGTCTTGGACGGTATATTGTTGCCGCGCGTCTTGAGCCGATTGTAGCCCCGCGAGGTTATCGACACCCGCGTTGACCTGCGGAGTTGCAAGAAGAACGACGTCGCCAATTCCGATATCATAGGGTTGCACAGTTGGGCTTGGCGGCGTTCGTGTCACGACCCCCTTCGGAGGCACCGACGGCGACAAGACTGCGTCTGGTAAGGCACCTGCACCTCGTAGCCCCGAGCCACTACCGGCGGTCATATCGAAAATGGCAGGCAGAGAACGCGGTTGATGGGTCGAATTGTTTGCGGCTTGGACGGTTTGCGCGGTCATCGCCACGATCTGCACGCTGGTTCCGTCCTCGCTGGCGCGCACAATCGGGCTTTTGTAGACGCTTCCGCAGCTGGATAGCGCACTCAAAGCGCCTATCAGAACAATGTGCTTCATGAAAAATCCTTATCGTGCGCCGATCAACAACGGCTCTTGGAGTTGTTCGGACCTTATTGTTAATAATTCCTTAACGATTAGAAATTATTTACCTTTTCGCAGACAGGATCGAAATTTGCTTTGGCGATAAGGTGCTGGTGTTTCGAGTGTAAAAGAGCCGGAACTAAAGCGAGCATCCACATACTTTTAGGGGAATAGGGCACGCAATGTTTGGATGGCTCTCGCGGAAAGCGAAAAAGAATCGTGGTCCTTTGCCGGGCCCCGCGGCCCCTGACGGCGACTTATATGTGATTGGCGATATCCATGGATGCAGTAATCTGCTTGATCGCCTGCTGGAGAAATTGGGTACCCAGACACAAATCATATGTGTCGGCGATCTGGTTGATCGCGGCGAACAAAGTGCGACGGTTTTGCGGACCCTTTTTCAGCGTAAAGACATCATTTGTTTGCAAGGCAACCATGAGGCAATGATGCTCAGCTTTATCGAAAACCCCGAAAAGGCGGGTTCGCGGTGGTTGCGATACGGCGGGTTGCAAACACTGGCGAGCTTTGGCGTCTCGGGTGTGAGTGAAGCGGCTGGTCCAAAGGTTATGAGTGCTGCCCGAGATGATCTTGTCGCGAAAATGGGGGATGATCTGCTAAACTGAGAGGTGGTCGCAGAATTTCGGACCATTAGTTAAGGTAGATCGACTAGCGAGAAAGACGATCTGAGATGACAAAGAGAAAGAACCATTCAGCC